>Ga0209050_1000324_pt1 | contig 95696 bp, 62 predicted proteins | sample Araplavi_mTSA_r2_FD_184276 | JGI IMG/M metagenome (GOLD analysis project Ga0209050, IMG submission 184276) | Arabidopsis root microbial communities from North Carolina, USA - plate scrape MF_Cvi_mTSA_r2 (SPAdes) (version 2) | ecosystem: Host-associated > Plants > Roots > Endosphere | place: USA...
CGCTCCGGTCGGTTCCTTCTCGCTGCCCACCGCCATGGTCAGCAGATGCTTCACTTTCAGCGCTGCGAGATTCTCGCTTACCTTCTCCGGCAGATCGTCCGGGAAAAACGACGTCACCTTGTCCTCCACCGTCAGTTTCCCTTCCGTCACCGCGAAGCCCACCGCCGTGGAAGTGAAGCTCTTGCTCATCGAATACATCGTGTGTCGCAGCGTCCGCCCATACGGCGCCCACCAGCCCTCCGCGACCACCTTCCCATGCCGCGCGAGCATGAAGCTGTGCAACTCATGTCGGTTCGCCGCGATCCCATCGAGAAACGCGAGGATCGCCTGCGATGCCACCCCTTCCGCCTCCGGCGTACTCCGCGGCAGATGAAACGTCTCCGCCGCCCAGGCGAGGGGAGTGCGCGGAAAACCAAGGAAAGCCGCCCCGGCACCAAGGCCGAGCTGACGGAGGAATGTTCTGCGAGTCGGGGTCATGGCGCGCAGACTTGGCGGCTCCCGCGCCCAAGACAAGCACTCCCTTTGGCCTGGGAGAGGGGAGTAAAGATCAGCATTGTGTCCGCCCCGGAAAGATTGCTCATTCCGCCTCGTGATCTCCTCCTGTCTCCGCACCCTCGCTTCCGTCGCTCTGCTCTCCACCGCCGTTCAGGCGGCCGATTATTTCCCGCCGCCGGATAGCGAAGGCGGCTGGCGCACGCTCACCGATCCCAAGGAAATCCGCGCCAAGGCCGGCATGGATAAAGGCTGGCTCGATGCCGCCTACGAAATGTGTGAGCGCAGCACCGGCAACGGCGGCCTGCTCGTCGTCCGCAACGGCTACCTCGTCTTCGAAAAGTACTTCGGCCGCGCCAGCCGCAATGCGAACCCCGACATGGCCTCCACCGGCAAGGCCTACACCAGCATCGCCTGCGGCATCATGCTGAATGAGTTTCGCGACAAAATCCCCGACGGCCTCGATACCAAGGTCTTCACCGAGAAATTCCTCCCCGAAGCCCTCCCGCTCGACGATCCCCGCCGCGCCCAGATTTCCCTCGGCCAGCTCCTCTGCATGAGCGCCGGTTACTGGGGCGAAGGCCAGACGCCCACCGGTATCGTCAAAGGCAAGGTCCAGTCCCTCAAACCCGTCCCCGGCCAGAATATCCGCGACCTCGATCAATCCTCGCTCAAAGTCCCGCTCTGGACCGAACCCGGCGCCGGTTATTCCTACTCCTCGCCCGCGCCGCACATCGCCTCGATCGTGCTTCGTCACGTCACCGGCATGGAATTGCAGGATTACATCCGCGAACGCCTGGCCAAGCCGATGGGGTGGGGGCCGTGGGGTTACTGCCTCCACCGTGGCGACTACGATATGCCGCACGCCAATGGCGCCGGCAGTATCGCCGTCCACGCCACCGATGCCCTCCGCTTCGGCTACTGCCTGCTCAAGGGCGGCAAATGGGGCGAAAAACAGCTCGTCCCCGCCGACTACATCAAGCTCTGCCAGCAGTGGTCGCCGTACAATTCACACGCCCCCTTCAGCCTCCAGTTTGAGCACAACGCCGATGGCCACGTCATCGGCGTCCCGCGCGACGCCTTCTTCAAATCCGGCGCCGGCGGCTTCTGCATCTTTGTCGTCCCCTCGCTCGATCTCGTGATTTACAAGCTCGGCGGCAAAGACGGCCAGTACGACCCCGCCCTCACCGGCCTCCCGCAGCCCGAGCCGAGCAAAGCCCGCGACAATTGGCAGCCCGCCCCCCACACCCCCTTCGACGAAGGCGCCGGAAGCGACAGCCTCTGGCGCGTCCTCCAATTCGTCTCCGCCGCAGTCAAAGAATAAGCGGAGCTGGGAACCCGGCAAAACGCGCCGCTAAATTCCGCCTGGCTGACCTTCGGCGATCTCCTTGAAACGTTGGAGATCTTCCTGGAGTTGCTGCTGGGGATTGATCCCAAAGAGACTGCCGATGGTTCCCGCCCACCGTCCGCCCGGCGGATGGTACCACAGCGTCACTTTCAGCCGGGTCCCGCGTTCATCCGGTTCAAACCACACCGAACCGGTGTTATCCAACTGCCCGCCCGGCATGGACTGCCAGGCGATCAAGCGGTCCGGATGTTCATTGATGATGTGGGCATCCCATTCCCACGTTCGGCCTGCCAGCCCGGCGATCTTCCAGTGCGACCGTTTGTCATCGAGCACCTGGACGCTTTCCACGTGGCTCATCACGTCGGGCAGGCGCTGCAGATCACGCCAGTAGCGATATAACTCCTCGGCCGGGCGATCGACGTGCACCGTCGCTTCGATCCGCAGACCCCGGGCATGACGTGTCCGCGGGGCGCCGTGCCGTTCGTCGATGCCCAGCTCCCGATACACCGCGCAATTTCCCGACCAACCCCGGTGGAGAAGCATCCCGCCAAGGGCAAGGCAAAACCACCGGACCGGCCCTCGCCGGGAGAGGCCGGCCAGCGCGAGGCCGGCGCCCAGCAAGCCGCTGATCCAGCGCTCCTGCTCAGGGACATTCTGGTGCAGATCGCGATCGAGCCGGTCCATGGCCGGCGTTTCCGAAAAGGGCTGATAGGTGAGAGGCATACCTTCACTTCGTGATCGGCCACCGTGCCGCGTGGGTCGTCACCGGAGCAGCGGCCGTGACGGTACCCGCAATCAGGGCAAAACCTGACGCGATCGAGTCGGCGACGCGCGATGTAACCGAAGCCATGCCCGACACTTGCAAGGATCCTGCTCTCGAAGCTCTCCGACAGCGAATCGTGAGGATGCACTTTCACGCCGACGTGGTGCGGCAAACGTCCAAACGCTCGATCACCGAGCTGCTCGAGCAAAAAACCAAGGTCCCGCCGGATCCCGGCTATCCTTTCGCCGCAGGCCCCCTCCCTCCACTGGGGCAGGGGGGACCGGTCAAGTGTGACCAATCGCGAACCGCTACGGCTTCCCGATAAAACCCGCGATATCCTTCCGCAGCTTCTCCGCGTCCGGCTGATACAGGTACATCATGTGCCCGCTGTCGTAGTACTCCACCGAGATATTCCGCCGCAGGCTCTCCGGAATCGGCAGATGCGCGATTGAGTACAGCGTACTGTCCATCGGCACCGCGAGATCCCGATACCCCAGGCAGAAAAGCACCCGGAACCGCGGATTATCTTTCATCGCCCCCGCGAGGTCGTCCTCCATATTCACGTAGCTATTGGCAAAATCATTCCAGCTCCACTGCACCCCGCCGAGAATGCGATAGGGCAGATCGAACTCATAGCCGAGGTCCCCACGCATACTCGCATTCGCCGCCGCGGAAAACGCCCCGTAAATATTCGTGTAGCTCGGGTCGAACTCGGGTGAGGTGCGCAGCCGATCGTAGTCCTCCGCCGTCACCCGGCCATCGAAACGCCCGACGATCTTCCCTTCCTTGCGCAGCAGGTTTTCGAAAAAGAGGTAAGGGGAGATGCGCAGATTCGCCCGGTCGATCAGCTCCTTCTCCAGCCCGGTAAAACGCGCCAGCTGATCGATCACGGTGATCCGTTCGAGTGCCGGTAAATCCGTGCCCGCGATCAAGGCACGCGCATACGCACCCTGCGCAAAAGCCCGCGACGCGGCGATCGCTTTCGCCCGATCCGCCTGCAAATCCGCCGGCAGTTTTTGGTGATAATGCGCCGTCGCCGTGAAGCTCGGCAGAAAGGTCACAAAGCTCAGCACACTGCCCGCCAGCGCTTCGAAATTCACCACCCCGCTGATCGAGATGAACCCGTCGAGATACAGCCCGTGTTTGTCCTGGAGCAGATTCGCCAGCCCCGAGCCGCGGATCCCGCCGTAGCTTTCCCCGCACAGATACTTCGGCGAAGCCCAGCGCTGCTCGCGCGTGGTGAAGAAACGGATGAATTCACCCACGCTCTCGATGTCCTGCTTTACCGTCCAGAACTGCTCCGGCTTCTCCCCTCGCGACGGCCGGCTCGCGCCCGTGCCCACCGGATCGATGAACACGAGATCCGTCATATCGAGCACCGAGTTTGGATTCGCCACCACCGCTCCGCGAATCGTCGGCAGCAGCCCCTGCGGTTCCACCTCCACCTTCTTCGGCCCCAGCCCGCCATAGTGCAGCCACACCGCCGAGCTCCCCGGCCCGCCGTTGAAGCAATACGTGATCGGCCGTTTCCCCGGCTGTGTCTGCGCCAGCGGCAACCCATCCGCCCCCAGCGCCGCGTAGTAGACAAAAAACACCCGCGCCCGTTCGCCCGATCCGTCGTCCTTCAGCAGCGGCAACGTCCCCGTCTTCGCCAGGTAGTTCACCTCCACCCCATTGATCGTCACCGCCCCCTTGCTCTCCTTGGGCTTCTCCTCCTTCGTTTTTTCTTCCGCCTTCTTTTTCTCCGCATCCGCCGCCGGCTTGTCCTTGTTCTCCTTCTGCGGCTCCTCCGGTTTCTCTTGAGCAAAAGTCAAAGCCGCCAGCGCAGCAGTAGTGGCAAAAAATGGCAAAAATCGCATAGAGGAGAGAGGACCCGTTCGAGTACAGCCCTTTAGGCTGAAGAGGTAAACTGTCATCACACGTGCCCCCAACCCCCGCGAAGCGAACGTAGGCGGCTCTTCCTGGAGCCGCCCCGAAAAAACGGCCTCACCCATTTCCCTATCGCGGTTTGCACCTTTCCACCCCCACCCATGCACCATTGCAGCGCCCTCTAAGAACCCTCCCGTTTCCCGGTCGCTCCCACCACCCACCATGCCCGCGCCCCGCACCCTCTTCTTCCTCGCCGCCCTCACCCTGAGCGCCGCCGCCGCCGACCCCAAACCCGCGCCCATCGTCGACCGCATCCGCTTCCAGCCCACCCCCGGCACCGAAAAAGACTGGCTCGGCGCCACCCTCTCCGGCTCGAACACCTCCCGCACCGAAGGCTTCACCCCGCTCGGCGAAATCAAAGCCCCCATCAAAGCCGGCGAATGGAACGAACTCAAACTCCCGAACAACACCCAGGTCTACCGCTGGCTCCGCTTTACCTCCCCGGGCGTGATCAAAGGCGGACGCGATAGCAAACTCGAATTCTACGCCGGCGAGCACCTCCTCGCCGGCAGCGGCAAAGGCGGGTTCTTCACCCCCTTCGCTCCCGACCCCACGCCCGATGGCGCCCCTGCGGAAAAGATCGACGACCGTACCATCGGCTACGAAATCACCGAAGGCGGCATCACCGCCGCCCGCCCCAATATCCAGCCCGCCCAGCTCGATCGCACCGCGCCTACCGAGGTGAAAATCACGAGCAGCACCGGCGCCACCATCCGCTACACCCTCGATGGCACCTGGCCCCGCACGCCCGCCGATGGCCTTGCCTATACGGCTCCATTCCGCGTCGAAAAGACCACCACCATCAGCGCCGTCGCGTTCCAGGAAGGCCGCGCCCCGAGCCTCCCCACCACGGTCACTTATCTTTTCAAAACCAGCGATCAGTCGCAGCTCCCCAAAGCCCTCGTCACCGCCCACCTTGGCAATAGCCTCACCGGCACTACTGGCCAGTTCTACCGCTACGCCCGCACTGCCGGCATCGATCACCACTCCAGCCCCTTCCTCCGCCCCGGAGCCTTGACCCGCGAACTCTGGGCCCTCGCCTCTGGCGAATACACCGCCGACAAACTCGCCAGCGCGAAAGAGCAGCAAGCCCAAGGCCGCGGCAACGCCACCTGGCAGGACTACTACGCGAAAGTCGGCCAGATCGACGCGCTCACCCTCCAGCCCCGCGATTTCGACCTTGAGAAGGAACTCGCCGCCGAAGTGAAGTTCATCAATCTCTTCCGCGAAAAATCCCCCGACCTCCAGCCGTGGCTCTACGCCGAGTGGGTGGAAATGCGCCGCTCGCGCCCCAGCGACCGCGGCGAAGTCCCCAGCTATCAAATGGCCAAAACCTTCCCCGCGCTCACCTGGGAAGAATCCATGGGCGCCATGCTCCTCTACGTCGAGGAACTCCAGCACCGCCTCACCCCCATGCTTCCCGCCGGCACCAAACGCCCACGTATCATCCCCAGCTCCCTCGCCATGGGCTGGATCAAAAACCTGATCGACCACGGCCAGCTGCCCGGCATCCAGCCGGGCACCTTCTACTCGCTCCTCTTCAACGACCAGGTCCACCCCGCCGATGGCCCCATCCACGGCTCCGCCAATGGCGGTTACCTCGTCGACATGACTTGGTTCAGCGCCCTCTATCGCCAGCCCGCCGCCGGCCACGTCCTCCCCGTCGAGACCACCTTCACCCCCGCCCAACTCGAAGTTATCAACCGCCTCACCTGGGACGTCATCAAGAACTACCCCGACTGCGGCCTCTACGAAGAAGGCACCACCCCCTGCGCCCCACCCGAGTTCAAAAAGTCCGAAGACGGCAAAACCATCACCCTAACCTCCAAAACCCCCAACACTTGGTTCCGCTACACCCTCGACGGTACCGAACCCACCCGCACCCGCGGCTACGTTTACTGCGGCACCATCTCGGTGCAGCCTGGCATCCAGCTTAAAGCGGTCGCCTACAAGAGCGGCAATGCCGATAGCTCCGTTAGCGCGCCTCCCGCATCCTTGTAGGGGTGGTATGGGCGCCCGGGTTCCGTTGTGTGAGTCGCTCGCCCGGCACCGGCGACGCGGGGCCCATCGCTTCGTCGACGCCGGAGAGTGGATCTCGTAGTCCGATCCAGGGTGCAAAACGGCCTCCTCTACGGACAAAAAGATCAGCCGCTGGCATTTTGCCTCCGCTCCGTTAGTATCCCAGCGTAGCTCGATTCCAAATTTGCCGATGCCTATGTCCTCCGCAGTCCAGCACGCTAACCGAGTTGCTGCTTTCGCTGGATGCCTCATGGTCTTGCCGGGCTCGGGACTGGCCGAATCACCAGAGATTTCTTCCATTCCTGCTGTCTCTCCGGCTCTACGTCAGAAGCCTTCATTCGTCCCGGACGGTGAAACCCTTCCATCCAGGGCACTTCGGGTATTTTTATCTTCGGATTCTTTGCCAAAAGAAGCTCAGTGGTTTCGCTCCGTTGATCGTGTCCCGGTGCTGGTCGAGGGGTTTGCTCGCGAAGAACTTCCAGACCGGCTGGAGCGAACGAAGTTCCAATATCTCGCTGAAAATCAGATCGAGGGTTTGGCCCAAGCAGCCTCGCAGAATTCTCAGAGGCCTTTCTACTATCTGAGCCTTGCCCCCGGGAAACCCACCCGCGAAGGCTGGCCCACCTTGGTCATTCGGCGTTGTGGAGTGAAGCTAGGAGTGCCAGCCAAATGTCTGGCGGAGGATTGGTTCGCCGGAGTCCCGATCAATGGCGGTCTCTGCGCGATGGGCTATGCTCCCCATGCCTCCGTCCAGGCGCAGCCACTGACGCTTCGCGACTTCGTTTCCAAGGCTTGGCAGGAATACCTTCCTTGGGAAAAAATGAGTGAATCGGAGCGGTGGATGTACCGGCGCCATACTCTATATGTCGTCGCCGAAGATTTGGCTCCGGAAGATCTCCCCACGGAGATGGGGCATCTAAAATTCGCCTACGTCAGCGAGGATGAAAGCGAGAGGTTGGATGGGGAAAAAGCGGCGAAGGGCATTGGCCTCTTCTCTCTTCGGCTCCGGCCGGGTGAAAAAACAAAAGAGGGCTGGCGGACAATCCTTTTCAAATGGGGAGGTACGGACATTTCTTTCGCCGAGGTTGCCATCGACGGAGAATACCGGGTGGTTTGTTTTGACAGATCCGTAGTCTGTGTTGGTCCATGGAGGCCCAAGGCCGAGCGCGCGGTTCTCGACATTCCGTCTGTCGAGATCAAGCTAGCGGCTCCAAAGCCCATCCCTCCAGAAGAGTTTTAATCGGGCTGGTACCAGTGCCGTACTGTTACTCTCAGCCGGGCAGCCGTACACTTTGCGGATGCTGGATGCGATCTTCGGGGTCGTAGCGTTTCTTAAGGGTTTGCAGGCGCTCGTAGTTCTTCCCGTAATAGGCGGTGGGCCAGTCTTTGAAGGCGAGGTCGGGGTAGTTGGCGTAGTGGTTGGTGATGCCGGCGGCGGCGATGTGGTCGCGGATGCGGCCGATCGCGGCTTGGAGATCGGCGGCGCGGCTGGGGTTTTCCCAGTAGGCTTGGGCTTCGCCAAGATAGGGCCAGGCACGGTGCGGATAGGCGCAGTCGGGGCCTTCGGTCATGGCGCCGCCCATCGTGTTGATCTGGAAGACGAGGCCGGGCATGGTGAGCACCTCTTTGAAGATGCCGGTTAGAGCGGGCTCGAGGTCGGCCAGGCCTTTGTAGTAGCCGGCGCTCGCGTTCTTGAACGAAGTCGGGACGGTTTCGCCATAGTACCAAGGGAGCGCTTTGACCAAAGGCACCACCGGCGCCGAGGTCGCTTTGTTGCTGAGCTTGGTCAGCTTGCGGCGAAACTCGGCGACGCCTTTCTGCTCCGGTGAGCCGATGGTGGTGAGCAGAATGGTCACCTGCGTGCCGTTCATGATCCACGCGGAGAACGCTTCGTTCGGCAGCGCGGCGGTGGCCTCGAACCAGCCCTCGAGCAGCCGCGTCGCGAGCAGCTGATTCAGCCGGTAGGCGCGGAATTTCCACGAGGCAAAAGCCTTTGGCACGGCCCGCGTTTGCAGCGTCAGTTGCGTCACGATCCCGAAGTGCCCATTCCCGCCGCCACGTGCAGCCCAGAGCAAATCCGGATCCGACGCCGAGTCGCGCACTTCGCCCGTGCCATCGACCATGCGCAGCGAAAGCAAGTGATCGCTCGTGAGACCATACTTCCGCGCAAACATCCCGTACCCTCCGCCGAGCGTCAGCCCCGCCAGGCCCACCGTCGCGCACGAACCCGAGGGCAAAAACCGCCCCTTCGCGAGCAGGAACTGATTCACCTCGCGCAAGCGGCAGCCCGAGCCCGCGGTCAGGATGCCCGTCTTCTCGTCGAGCCGCAGTTCGTTCATCAGCGAGACATTGATCACCAGCCCATCGTCATTCAGCGAGAAGCCCTCAAACGAATGCCCACCCGCCTTCACCGCCACCGGCCACTTCTCCGCCTGCGCCCGCTGCAACGCCTGCCGCACCCCCGCCTCCGTCGCACACATCGCGATCCGTTTCGGCTGGATCTTGACTCCCGCGTTGTGCACCTGCCGGGCCAGCGCATACCGCGCGTCCTCCGGCGTGAGGAAAATCACGTCCTCTTTCTGCCTCAGTACCTCGGCCTCCGCCCGCGCCGCCGCCGGCCGCCGCGCCGGCTCTTTCGCCCCGAGCACCTCGGCAAAGAGTCCCGCCCCGGCGGTGAGAGTCGAAGTGCAAAGAAACGATCGACGCGTATGCATGATGAAGAGTGGCCGGGAGAGTGGCACACAAGCCGCCTTCATTGGAAACGCGAAAGCGAACCTCGTTTTGGCGGCAAGGTTTCCGCCGGCCCAATCAGACCGGCCCCGCTCTTGTGGCGCCGCCCCGGACCGCTACCATCCCGCAGCTATGTCCAACGATCCGGAAGAAACCGTCCCGCCCGAATTTTACGAGCTCGTCGAGCGCTTCACCGATCTGGCCGATGAAATCAGCGTCGCCCACGACCCGGCGAAACTCAGCGCCGTCATCCTCTACGCCGCTGCGCAGTTCAACGCCCGCACCCTGGTCACCCTCGAGGACGAGACGCGGGCCGCCGCGCAGGACTATTTCGTCGATCAATATCGCGCCATGCTCGAGGAAAACCTCGAAGCCCTGCTGGAAGAGCAGGATGAGCCGCGATCCTAGTTTGGGCAAAACCGCAGCTTGTTTCTGGAACGTGCAGGAGCGGTTGACCAAAATGGTCGGGCAGACCCTCCGCCCGCTGAAATAGGATCATCCTTGCGCGGGTGGGAGCTGCGCGAAGATTCGCTCCGCGATGGCCGCCGCGGATTCTCCGGCTCCAATTTTCACCGGCGCAAAATAGGTCTCCCGCCGAAACCACGTCAGCTGCCGCTTCGCATAATTCCGCGTCTGCTGCTGAATCTGCGCGATGCAGTCCGCCTCGGAAATTTCACCCCGCAGCAAACCGCTGATCTCGCGATACCCGATCGCCTGTTCCGCCGTCGCGCTCAGCTCGCCGGCCGTGCGTACTTCCTCCACCACCCCCGCGGCGAACATCGCCTCCGTCCGCTGCTCGATCCGCGCATAGAGGTCCTCCCGATCCCGATCGAGCAACACCCCGCGCACCGACTGTAGCGGTTCGGTCTGCGCCCGAAAACTCGAAAACGGCCGCCCGGTCAGCAGGCACACTTCCACCGCGCGAATCACCCGCCGTGGATTTTGCCGGTCAATCCGCGCCGCGGCTTCCGGATCGAGCGTCTCCAACTGCGCGACCAAATCTTCCAGCGGTCGCGCCTCCAATTCCGCCCGAAGCGAAGCATCCGCCGAAGGCAAATCGGCGAGCCCATGGGTGAGCGCCCGGACATACAACCCGGTGCCTCCCACCACGATGGGCACCCGTCCACGCGCCGCGATCTCCGCGAGAACGGGCAGCGCGAGTTCGCGATACCGCGCCACATCGCAGCGCTCGCTGCCGGGGATCACCCCGATCAAATAATGCGGCACCCGAGCCAGTGTCGCCGCGTCCGGTTTTGCCGTCAGTAAATCCAGCCCGCGGTAGAGCTGAAACGCATCCGCCCCCACGATCTCGCCGCCCACGCGCAACGCCAGCTCCACCGCGATATCGGATTTCCCGACCGCGGTCGGTCCGACGAGGTAGAGGGGTTCAGCAGGCGAGGGGAGAGGCATGGAGCGATGGGGGGAAAAGCAAAGGAGGCTCGTGATCGCTCACGAGCCTCCCGGCAAGTTTTAGTCTGTGCTTTTTGCGCGCTTAGCGGGTCGGCGTCTTCGCGCCACTGACCACCAGCTTGCGGCCCATGAACTCCTTATCGTGGAGTTCATCGACGGCGCGCTTGGCTTCGTCCACGGTCGTCATCGTCACAAAGCCGAAGCCCTTCGACTTCTCGGTCTCTTTGTGCGTCACGATCTCGGCGTTCTGGACCTGGCCCACGCCATTGAAGAGCTCGGACAGATCGCTCTCGGCGGCGTCGAAGCTGAGGTTGCCGATGTACAGTTTCGGCGTGGTCACTTCCACGGCTTCGGGTTTGCGGCTCGGGCGCGGCGGCGCAGAGGGCGTTTCCACGCTCTTCTGGCGCGGCTCGTAGGCCGGGTATTGGCGGGCGGCCGGGCGGTCATCGCCGGCCGGCGTGGTCTTTGCTTTTGCTTTGGCCTTCGGGCTGAAGAAGGCGACGATCTTCTGCCAGAGGGTGAGGGTGGCGGGTTTCTGGGGTGCGGAACGCACTTCATTGCGTTCTTCGCGGTCCTTCGAGCGGCGTCGGCCCCCGCGGCGGCGGCGACCGGAGCGCTCTGTTTGGTTTTCGCTCATGGTATTGTGTGGCGTTTCTGTGTGTTGCGTTGCGTTTCCACGAAGCGATCCGCCGGGTCGGCGCACGCATGCGCCAGGGCGGATCTACGGATCAGTGAGGCGCGCAGACCGGCACTCGGAGGACGGTCGCACGAAGCATACACTGAGGAACTTCGCGGGGTTTCAGCAGCGGGGCGGAACGGAGGTCGCAAGCCTCCCTGCCGGGAAAAGCACGAATTCACGAGGAGACGTACTTTGGCCAGGCGACGAACGAGTGCGAGTTGAGGAAGGATAAACCCCGGCACGTTCACGGTAGTCGCTGGCAAAGGAGGGAGGCGCTGGCGCTGTGGTTTCCCATAAGCCCCGGGCGCAGCCCGCCGCTAAGAACCTCCCTAAGCGTGGAACAAATGTTTCGCAAGCGTGAATGTGGCCGGGAGCGGGGGCGCCCCAAACGCGTGATTGGTAGGTGGAGCGCAGATGGCGCGTTTCCTCCATTCACGAATCACCAATCACGCGTTCTCAGTTCCCCCGCCACCAGCGGTCGCCGGAAGTCTGTCCGGCGTGCTCGGCCAGGGTGCGCTCCAGGCTGCGCTCGATGTGCAGAGCGACCTGCCGGCGGGCCTCCTCGCCATCGTGGCGGGCGAGGGCTTCGTAGATGGCGCGATGCTGGCGCGTCGCTTCGTCGAGCAGATCGGCGTCGTGGGTCAGGCGATCGGCGGCGAAAATCCGGGCGTGGGCATGGCTGTCGGCGGCGAGTTTGGTCAGGCGGCGGTTCCCCGCAGCCTCGATAATCGTCATGTGGAACTCCAGATCCGCCCCGAGAAAATCGCGGAGCGCCGGCCCTTCGAGGACCGATTTTTTCCCGCCCCGCTTTGCTGCCAGCGCCTCCATCTTTTCCAGCAGCGCGCGGATTTCCGTGAGCCGCGCCGCCGAAATCGTCTGCGCTGCCTTGGCCGCCGCGTAGCATTCCATCGCTTCCCTCACGCCGTAGAGTTCGATCGTCTCTTCCCGGGAAAGCTTCGGCACCACCGCCCCGAGCCGGGGCACGAGCTGGAGCAGGCCTTCGCTGGAAAGCTGCCCGATCGCTTCACGCACTGGGGTGGTGCTCACCCCGAGTTCGGCGGCGAGTTTTTTGAAATCCAGCCGCGTGCCGGGGGCAAAATCTCCCGCCAGCAAACGGCGACGGATTTCGTGATAGCTGCGGTGAGTGCGGGAAGAAGAGGAAGACATGGTGCGCGGGGGCCAAAGAAAGAAAACGAAGCGCGATCAAGCTAGAATATGCGCTTGCATGGTCAAATATATTCGGATATCTCGACGCCTCCCCGCACCACCCCGATGCTTCCTTCCGCGCTGCGTTTCTCTTCCGTCGTCGCTGCTTCCAGCGTCCTCGCTACCCGCGTTTCCCGATGAGCCGCGTCAGCCTTGGCCTTGATTTCGGGACCGAAAGCGTCCGCGCCCTGCTCGTCGATCTCCGCGGACAGGAACTCGGCGCCGCCGTCGCGCGTTACCCGCACGGGCAAATCACGGACACCTTGCCTGGTACGGGGGAAAAACTGCCTCCGGATTTCGCCTTTCAGCACCCCGGCGATTGGCTGAAAGCCGCCGCCCAAGCCGTCCGCGCCGCACTGAAACAAGGCAAGGTCGCGCCGAAAGAGGTGGTTGGCATCGGCGTCGATTTCACCAGCTGCACCATGCTGCCTGCCCTCGCCGATGGCACCCCGCTGTGCCTTACCGAGCGATGGGCCGGCGAGAAGTGGGCCTGGCCGAAACTCTGGAAACATCACGGCGCGCAAAAGCAAACCGATCGCCTGAACGCCCTCGCCCGCGAGCGCCAGGAGCCGTGGCTATCCCGCTATGGCGGCATCGTCGGCCTCGAATGGTTCTTCCCGAAAATGCTCGAAACCCTCGAGCGCGCGCCGCGGGTTTATCAGGCCACCGAGGTCTGGCTCGAAGCCGGGGATTGGTTTGTCTGGCAACTTGTCGGTGGCCCTGCGACCGAGCTTCCGCGCTCTACCTGCCAGGCGGGTTACAAGGCCCTCTGGAGCCGCGAACACGGCTTCCCTTCCGCCGATTTTCTGGGTGCTCTGCATCCCAAATTCGCCGACGTCGTCACGACGAAAATGCCCGGCCGTTTCCTCGCTCCAGGACAAGCCGCCGGCGGTCTCACTCCCGCGATGGCCAAAGCCTTCGGCCTCCCCGCTGGCACACTCGTTAGCGCTGCGATCATCGATGCGCACGCCGGCGTTCCCGGCGCGGGCGCAGCTGAACCGGACACGCTGGTCATGGTCATGGGCACGAGTAGCTGCCACATGCTGAACTCCACGGTGAACCGACCCGTGCCCGGGGTGGCCGGTGTCGTTCGCGACGGCATCCTGCCCGGCTTCTACGGCTACGAGACCGGCCAGGCCGCAGTGGGCGACGCTTTCGAATGGACCCGCCGCCTGGTCGGTGCCCGCGATTTTGGCGCGCTTTCCACCCAGGCCTCCGCCATCGCCCCCGGCTCGGACGGGGTACGTTGCCTCGATTGGTTTCACGGCTGTCGCACGCCGCTCATGGATGGTGCGCTCACCGGCACCGTCACCGGCCTCACGCTCAATCACACCGGTGCGCATATCTTCCGCAGCGTGCTCGAAGCGAGTGCCTGCGGCCTGCGCTGGATCGTCGATACGCTCCGCGAAGGCGGGGTGCCGGTGAAACGGTTTGTCGCCACCGGCGGCCTGCCGCACCACAGCCCGCTCTTCCTCCAGATCTGCGCCGATGTGCTCGGCGAAAAGATCGCCGTGCCGCCGTCGAAGCAAGGTCCCGCGCTCGGCGCCGCCATCCTCGGCGCGCTTGCCGCGGGGGCGTTCCCCGATGCCAGCGCGGCCATTCGCGCCATGGCCGTGCGGGCCAAGCCCCAGGTCACCGCCCCTCAGCGCGCCGCCTCGCGCACCTATCAAAGCGTCTACGCCGACTACCGCCGGCTCGCCGATTCGCTCCGTCATTCTCGCTGATTCCCATCATGCCCAAACGCCCTATTCGCCCCATTTCCCTCGTCGCCAGTGGAGATCTCCGTCTCTCCGCGAATCAGGTTTGCTGGCCCGCGCAGCAGGCCATGGAAAAAGCGCTCGGCCGCGCGATTGCCGATGAAGGTTATCAAGTCGTCCGCGCGCATCCGTACAAGGCGAAGGAAAAACACGGCTTCATCGCCAGCCAGCGCGAAGGCCTCGAAATCTTCCGCCAGATCGATCCCGACGCACCGCTCATCGTGGCTGAAGCCGTCTGGCAATATTCGCATCACGTCCTTGCCGGCCTCACCACGCATCGCGGTCCGATTCTCACCGTGGCCAATTGGAGCGGCCAGTGGCCGGGTCTCGTCGGCATGTTGAATCTCAATGGCTCGCTGACCAAGCAGGGCGTCACGTACTCGAGCCTCTGGAGCGAAGACTTCACCGACGACTTCTTCCGCGGCAAACTGCGCGAGTGGCTGCGCACCGGAAAGGTGACGCACGATCGTAGCCACGCCCGCCCGCTCGAAGCGATTCAGTCGCCCGCCGCGCCGCGCAAACTCGGCGAGCGTCTCGCCACCGAGCTCCGCCGCGACAAAGCGATCATGGGTGTTTTCGACGAAGGCTGCATGGGCATGTTCAACGCCATCATCCCCGATGCGCTGCTCCATGCTGTCGGGGTGTTTAAGGAGCGTCTCAGCCAATCTGCGCTCTATCACGAGACTACCCAGGTGAGCGATGAGGACGCCGCAGAAGCTTATGCCTGGCTGCGCCGTAAAGGCATGAAGTTCAACCTCGGCCCCACGCATGCGACCGATCTCACCGAGGCGCAGATTCTCACCCAGTGTAAAATGATGATCGCCGCGGTGCGCCTCGCCGATGACTTCGGCTGCTCCGCGATCGGCATTCAATATCAGCAAGGCCTCAAGGACCTGCTCCCCGCGAGTGATCTCGTCGAAGGCACGCTGAACAACGCCGACCGTCCGCCGGTTCGTTCTCGCGATGGCCGCCGGGTGCTCTTCCGCGGTGAGCCCGTCGTGCATTTCAACGAAGTCGATGAATGTGCGGGCCTCGATGGCTTGCTGACCTATCGCGTGCATCGCGCCCTTGGTCAGCCGCCGGAAAACACGCTCCACGATGTCCGCTGGGGTGAAGAATATGGTGGGGAATACGTTTGGGTGCTGCTGATCAGCGGCGCCGCGCCGCCGGCTCATTTCATCGGTGGCTGGAAAGGCGCCGAAGGTTTGCGCCAACCCGCCATGTATTTTCCGAATGGCGGCAGCACGCTGCGCGGGGTGTCGAAGCCGGGCGAAATCGTCTGGTCGCGCATCTACGTCCAGGACGAAGCGCTGCACATGGATATCGGCCGCGGAGGCGTCGTTGCATTGCCGCCCGAAGAAACCGAGCGCCGCTGGCAGCTCACCACGCCGCAGTGGCCGATCATGCACGCCGTCACCTACGGGGTGAGCCGCGATCAGCTCATGGCCAAGCACCAGGCCAATCACATCCAGGTCGCTTACGCGAAGGACGCCCGCAGCGCCGATGAATGTCTCTTCGCCAAAGCCGCCATGGCCCGTGCCCTGGATCTCAAAGTCAATGTCTGTGGCACCCGCACTCGCACCGCCGCCTGGAAGTAAAAAAAGTTAGGAAGTCTCCCGTTCGCTATTTCATGAATTCACCGTTGTCTGGAATTATCCCGCCCCTCGCCACCCCGCTGCTCGCGGGGGATGAACTCGATGTCGCCGGCCTCGAGCGCCTGGTCGAACACGTGCTCGCCGGTGGCGTGCAGGGCCTCTTTTTGCTCGGTACCACCGGGGAGGGACCAAGTCTGAGTTATCGGCTGCGCCGCGAGCTGGTCGAACGCGTCTGCCGCCAGGTGGCGAAGCGCGTGCCGATTCTGGTCGCGATCACCGATACGATCTTTGCGGAATCGATCGCCCTGGCGCGGCACTCCGCCGAGCACGGTGCCGATGCTGTGGTCGTCGCACCGCCTTACTATCTCCCGGCCGCTCAGCCGGAGCTCGCCGAATACGTCGATCACCTGGTCGATGCGTTGCCGCTGCCGTTGATGCTCTACAATATGCCTTCGCTGACCAAGGTGGTCTTTGAGCCGGACACCGTGCGCCGAGCGATGGACAATCCAAGGATCATCGGCCTGAAGGATAGTTCCGCGAACATGCTGTACTTCCACCGCCTGCTCGCGCTCCTGCCGCACCGGCCCGACTGGAGCCTGCTCATGGGCCCGGAGGAATTGCTCATGGAATCCGTGCTGCTCGGTGGCCACGGCGGCGTTTCCGGTGGCGCGAATGTCTTCCCCGAACTTTACGTGCGGCTTTGCCAGGAAGCCCGTCGCACGCCCGGAGATCGTGAGCGCGTGCGCGATCTGCATCTGCAAATCCTCCGGGTCGCCGGCAGTCTCTACGGCGTGGGCCGGCATAGTTCGGCGGTCATCAAAGGTATCAAGTGTGCGCTCTCCTGCCTCGGCATCTGTGACGACTTCATGGCCGAGCCTTTCCACCGTTTCCGCGATCCGGAACGCGCGCGCATCGCCGCTGCCGTCGAACGTTTGAAGCCTGAAATCGCTGCGTTGCTCGCCGCCTGAACTTTTCCCTGAACATGCTCCGCCCCTTCCTCCTGATCTCCCTCCTTGCGTCGCTAGGGTCTGCCCATGCGCTCGACCGGCTGAAGTATAACAATCCCGGTCTCGCCGTGGACCTCGGCGTCGGCCTGTGGGCCTGGCCGATCCCGGTCGATTTCGACGGCGATGGCGATCTCGATCTCGTCGTGAATTGCCCCGACAAGCCCTACAACGGCACGTATTTTTTCGAGAACGTCTCCGGTGATACAGCGAAGAACAAATTCCCCGTCTTCAAGCCCGGCCGCCGAATCGGCAAAGGCGTGCAGAATGTGCAGGTGAGCTATGTGGACGGGAAGGCGATCGTGATGACGCCCGCGGCCACGTATCCGAATTTCCTCAAGACCGGGGTCGATGAACCGCAGAAGATCGACCTCCCCGGCAATCCTCATCCGAACAAAGTGCGCGGCAATATGTGGCGCACGGTCGACTACGACGGCGACGGAGTGCTCGATTTCGTCGTCGGGGTGGGGGACTGGAGCGAATACGGCTGGGACAACGCGTACGATGCCAATGGCCGCTGGATGCAAGGCCCGCTGCATGGCTACGTCTATTTCATCAAGAACACCGGCACCAACGACAAGCCGGCTTACGCGAAGCCCGAGAAACTCATGATCGGCGGCGATCACCCGCTGGAAACGTTCGGCGAACCTTCGCCGAATTTCGCGGACTTCGATGGCGACGGTGATCTCGACCTGATCTGCGGCGAATTTCTCGACGGCTTCACCTATTTCCAAAACATCGGCACCCGCACCGCGCCGAAGTACGCGCCGGGCAAACGGCTGAAAACAGCCGAAGGCCAGTACGTCACCATGGATCTCGAAATGATCACACCCATGGTGATCGATTGGGATAAAGACGGCGACTTCGACCTCGTCGTGGGTGATGAAGACGGCCGCGTGGCCTTGATCGAAAACACCGGCAAACGCGTCGACAACGTACCCGTTTTCCTGCCGCCGCACTACTTCCAGCAGGAAGCCGATGACGTGAAGTTTGGTGCGCTGGCCACGCCAGTCGGCGTCGACTGGGACGGCGATGGCGATATCGACATCGTGAGCGGCAACACCGCCGGCTACATCGCCTTCATCGAGAATCTCAGCGGCCCGAAAGTGTTCCCGCCGAAATGGGCCGCGCCGAAGTACCTCGAGGCCGACAGCCAGACCATCCGAATCATGGCCGGGCCGAACGGCAGCATCCAGGGACCCGCCGAAGCGAAGTGGGGCTATACCACGCTGAGCGTGGCCGATTGGGACGGCGACGGCCTGCCCGATCTGCTCGTGAACTCCATCCTCGGCAAGGTGGTGTGGTACCGAAACACCGGCACCCGCGCCGCCCCGAAACTCGCCGCCGCGCAGCCGATCGAAGTCGAATGGAATAGCCCGCAACCCACGCTCGCCTACGGCTGGCTCCGTCCGCAGGGCAAAGCGTTGCTGACCCAGTGGCGCACGACGCCGGTCGGGGTCGACTGGAATCACGACGGACTCACCGATCTCGTCATGCTCGATCAGGAGGGCTACCTCGCTTTCTTCGAGCGGGCGAAACGGGGCCACGATCTCGTGCTACTGGCCCCGCGCCGAGCCTTCCTCGGCGACACCCTCGCGCCCGGCGAGCCCGCTCCGAAGTCCGTTCAGACCGGGGCAAATCAGCCGCTCTGGATGAACAAAAAACTCGCGGGAGGCAGTGGCCGCCGGAAGCTCTGCGTGGTCGATTGGGATGGCGACGGTAAACTCGACTTCCTCGCCAATGCGGCCAACGCCGCATTTTTCCGCCAGACCGCCGAGCGCGATGGTCAGTGGTTTTTCAAGGATCTCGGCCTGCTCAGCCCGCAGAATATCGAGGGCCACGATGTCAGCCCCGCGGTCGTCGATTTCGACGGCGACGGCGTGCCCGATTTCCTCGGCGGTGCGGAGGACGGCCATTTCTACTATCTGAAAAATCCGCGCTCGACGGCTAAGTAAGGCAGCGAAAGATCGGGCCCGATGAAAACAACCTCCCTGCTGTTCGCCGCCGCTCTCGCCCTGGTTTCCACGCTGCACGCCGCGGATGATGCCGCGCTCGTCGCCGCCGACAAAGCCCGAGTCGCGGCAACGATTGCCGCCGACCGTGCCGGCCTCGAAGCCATCCTCTCCGACGACCTCCGCTACGCGCACTCGAGTGGCAAGGTCGATACGAAGGCTTCTTTGATCGAGTCGATCACCAGTGGACAGACGAAATACACCGGGATCGACTACGAGGAACGTACCTTCACTTATCCCGCCCCCGGCATCGCGTTGATGACCGGCAAAGCGAATGTGAAAGTCGGCACGAACGATCTGGTGCTCAGCTTCCTCGCCGTCTGGCGCGAGGAAAAAGGCACGTGGCGTTTCCTCGCCTGGCAATCCTGCAAACTCACGCCGCCGGCCGCCGCTCCGGCCAAATAGTTCTCTCTGCTTCCTACCCTCATGCCCCCACGCCTCCTCCCGCTCGCCATTCTCAGTCTCTCCCTGTCCGCCGTTCACGCCGCGGATTTAACCGCGCAGCCCGGCTTCGTGAAAACCGAGTTCATCTACGAGCAGGCTCCGTTTCCGAGCTGCCACGCCACCACGCTGGTCGAGACCAAAGACGGTCTACGGGCGGCGTGGTTTGGCGGCACCGCCGAGGGTAAACCGGACGTCGAAATTTGGACTTCGCTGCTCGCCGGGGACAATTGGGGTGAGCCGGCGCAGGTGGCGACCGGAGTGCAGCCGGACGGGACGCGGTTTCCTTGCTGGAACCCCGTGCTGTTCCAGCCGAAGACGGGCCCATTGCTGATCTTTTACAAGGTCGGCCCGAGTCCGCAGGCGTGGTGGGGTGAGATCAAAGAATCGACCGATGGGGGCAAGACCTGGTCGGGCGCCCGGCGTCTGCCGAAAGGCATCCTGGGTCCGATCAAAAACAAACCGGTGCAACTCGCGAACGGCGATCTGCTCGCGCCGACGAGCAACGAAACCGAAGAGAAGCCCAGCAAGTGGATGGTCCACTTCGAGCGCAGCAGCGACAACGGCCAGACCTGGACCGCGACAGCGCCGCTCAATGACGGCGTCGCGATCGGAGCGATCCAGCCCAGCCTGCTTTTCCTCGGGGGCGACCAATTGCTCGCCCTGGGCCGGACCAAACAGAGCCGTGTTTTCCAGATCACTTCCAGCGACGCGGGTAAGACCTGGGGTGAAATGACCTTGAGTGACCTGCCCAATCCCAATTCCGGCACCGATGCGGTGACGCTCAAGGACGGCCGCCATTTGCTGATCTACAATCACACCGCAAAGGGCCGCAGCCCGCTGAATCTTGCTGTCTCGAAGGACGGCAAGACCTGGCAGGCCGCGCTGGTGCTGGAGGAAGAGAAAGGCGAGTTCAGCTACCCTGCGATCATCCAGACGAGCGACGGCCTCGTACACATCAGCTACACGTGGAAGCGGCAAAAGGTACGCCACGCCGTAGTCGATCCGGCGAAACTGATCGGTCGCGACATCGTCGGCGGTGAGTGGCCTAAATAGCCCTGCTGCTGCCATGAAAGCCGCTGCCGCCGTCGCGCTGTTCGCTGCCGTCCCTTTGCTGGCGGAGGAGCCGAAAGAGATCGTCAATTCCATCGGCATGAAACTCGTCCGGATTGAGCCGGGCAGTTTTCAAATGGGCCTGGATGGGCCGCCTGCCGATTACAAGATGACCAAGCATCCGGAGAAATTCGACGATGCGGATTGGGACGAAAAACCGGCGCATCGGGTGACGATCACCAAGGCATTTTATACCGGAGCTTTTGAGGTGACGACCGGCCAGTATCGGCAGTTCGTCAGCTCGTGGCGGCCCAAGGTGGCGGATGATGAAGCGGTCGGTGGGGTATCGTGGAACGACGCGGTGAAATTCTGCGCGTGGCTTTCAGCGAAGGAGGGCCGTACTTACCGGCTGCCGACGGAGGCCGAGTGGGAATACGCCTGCCGCGCGGGGACCACGACGCTTTTTCATACTGGGGATCAATTGCCCGCGGGTTTTCAAAAGTGGTTTGGCGATGCAGCCACCCGCGAACGCTATTTCGGCCCGAAGCCGATGCCGGCGGAGTACCAGGTGATCGAAAGCCCGCTCACTCTGCGCGTCGGCCAGACGCAGGCCAACGCGTGGGGGCTTTTTGATGTGCATGGCAACGTTTCCGAATGGTGTGCGGACTGGTACGGCCCCTACGAGGCTGGGGAACAGACCGACCCACTCGGTCGAAGCGACGGCGATTTTCGCGTCTTTCGGAGTGGTCGGCACAGCACCTTCACCCGCCTGATCCGCTCGGCCAATCGTGGCGCTTGGCTGCCGGACGCGACCGATAATTCGATCGGCTTTCGCGTAGTCCTCGGTGAATTGCCGAAGGGGCAGATGCTCCCTCCGGCGCCTGGACCGCTCAATGCCCAGCACGTGGGCCAGAGCCTGGCCAAGATCGCGATGCCGCCCGCCGACGTGCCGTATTTCTCCGGCCCGAAGCCATTTGTGATCATCCCGGACAAGTCGCAAGGCCCGCTGTTTTCCTGGCACAATCACAGCCCGTCGATCGTGGAATGCCCGAACGGCGATCTGCTCGCGACCTGGTATTCGTGTGTGGATGAAGCAGGCAGCGAACTGACCAATGTAGCCAGTCGCCTCCGCCGTGGTGCAAAAGAGTGGGAGCCCGCCTCGCCCTTTTGGGACGGCGCCGATGTGAACGATCACGCGCCGAAGCTGTGGTGGGATGGCGAACGCACCCTTTTCCATCTCGCGCGCGGGTTGCAGGAAAACATCGTCCGCACTTCGACCGACAACGGCGCCACGTGGTCGAAAGCGCGCCGCGTTTTCCCCGTGGGCGAATTTGGCAACGGAATGATCCGCACGCGGGAAGGGTACCTGGTGATTTCCAACGACAGCCGCCAGACTTCGCTGACCGTGAGTCGCGATGGCGGCGAAACCTGGAAGAGCACCGACGCTACTCGTGGGGCGAGCGATTTCCGCCCCGGCGGCAAGGGCTTCCGCCACGCGGGCATTCACGCCCCGATCGTGCAGTTGGGTGATGGCCGGATCATGGCGTTTGGCCGTTACGACAAGGTCGAGGACCAGGAACGCTTCGGTTTCAAAACGCCGATCAGCTATACGAGTGATTTCGGCGAGACGTGGACGTACGAAGCCTCGGAGTTTCCCGCCATCAGCAGCGTGCAGCGTCCGGTACTGATGCGCCTGCACGAGGGTCCGCTGCTGGCCTGCTTTTTCACGGATCAACATCGCGATTGGAAGAACCGCAAAGGGATGACCTTCAAAGCAGCCGGCGGCAAAGAGTTCACGGGGTTCGGGATCTTTACCGCAGTTTCTTACGACGACGGTAAAACCTGGCCCGACCGCCGCTTGATCACGCCGGGCGGTCCGGAGAAGACCGTGCCGACGATCGATCGAGGGATGATTCCGCAGAGTGAGACCCTGACCGAAAGCGCGGCCTATATGGCAGCGACGCAGACGCGGGATGGGCTGATCCAGCTCATCACGAGCAAGAACCACTACGTCTTCAACCTCGCGTGGATCAAAGACCTGCCGAAGCTGCCGTGATGTTGGAGTTCAGGCTTTAGCCTGGTCGTCACAGCAGGGAAAACGCCGCCGCCTTTCCGCAACCTAAAGGTTGAACTCCAACGATCACTTCGCCGCGCCTGCTCCGAATTGCTGGAGGTAGAGCGTCTTGAACGGATTCTCCGCCGGGATGGGCGCATTTTCGTTCACCATCAGCGGCAGGGCGCTCGACCACCACGTGTCGTAGGCGTGGTCGAGTTCGGCGACGACTTCCGGGTGGGCGGAGGCGACGTCAGCTTTTTCGCCGGGGTCAGCTTTCACGTCGAAGAGTTGCCACTGCTTGGCTCCGTCCTTGGACGCACAAACCAGGTGCCAGCGCGGGGCGCGCACGCTGCATTGGAGGTATTTCGATTCCTCGGCTTTGCCTTGAGGCCAGCGGCCGACGTGGGTGAAAAGCACGCGATCGGGCCACGGGGCTTTCGGATCGTGGAGCAGGGGAACGAGGCTACGGCCTTCCACCTGGGCTTTGACTTCGTCGGTCAGTTTGGCGCCGGCCAACTCAGCGAGGGTGGGGAGGAAGTCGATGTGCGCGGTGAGAGCGTCGCAATCAGCAGGCTGGAGCGTGCCGGGCCAGCGCCAGAACGATGAAGCGCGGGTACCGCCCAGCCACGGAGAACCTTTCTGGCCGCGCATGCCGGCGTTGAAAACCTGCACGCCGGCGGTGCCGCCGTTGTCGTTCATGAAGATGACCAGCGTGTCTTTTTCCAGACCCCACGCGGCGAGTTGGGCGAGGAGTTTGCCGACGTTGTCGTCGACGCTTTTAATCATCCCGAAAAACTTCGCCGCGTTTTCCGGCACCTTGCCAGCGTAGAGGGCTTCGTCTTCCGGTTTCACCTGGAGCGGGGCGTGCGGCACATTGGTAGCGAGGTGGACGTAGAAGGGTTGCTTGCCTTTCACGCTCTCGATCCATTTCAGCGCCTGGGCAAAAAAGACGTCGGTGCAATAGCCCTGGGTCTTCTCGAACTTTCCGTTGTGGAGGATCGCGGGGTTGAAATACGTGTTCCCCGGCGCATCGCCGCACGAACCCGGGTAGCTCTGGCCAATGCCGCCCGCGCCGTGAATGAACATCTCGTCGAAGCCACGCGCACTCGGCCAGTGATCGGGCTCATCGCCGAGGTGCCATTTGCCGAAAATGCCCGTGGTGTAGCCCGCGGTTTTCAGGACCTGCGCGAGCGTGGTGGCCTTGAGGGTCAGCCGTTCGCGTTCCTGGATGGTATGGGTGATGCCGTTTTTGAACTCGTGCCGGCCGGTGAGCAGCGCGCTGCGGGTGGGGGCGCAGGTGGGGGAGACGTGGAAATCGGTGAAACGCACGCCTTCATCGTGCAGGCGATCGATGTTCGGGGTCTTGAGGATCGGGTTGCCGTTGCAGGAGAGGTCGCCGAAGCCTTGATCATCGGTGAGGATGAAAATGATGTTGGGCTGCTTCGCCGCGCCGAGGCACGCGACGAGGCTGAGGAGCAGCAGGCAGAGGGAACGGACGAAGAGGGACATTGGCGCAGGATGAATGGAGGAACGGTCGCCGTCGAATCCCCCGATTGGGTGGGGAAAACAAAAGAGGCGGCCCCTTGCGGAGCCGCCTCGAGAGAACCTGCGGAAGGTTGTACTAGTTCAGGCGCTGCGTGGTGGGCAGGCGGTAGTTTCGGGTGAGCGATTGTTCGTCGCTCTTGATGCTGTTAGTATCGAGGTAGATCACCGAGGGGTCGGCATCGAACTCGATCTTTTGCAGGCCATCCGTTGATTTATCCAGCGCGGCGGGGACGTCGGCGAGGCTTTGCAGTTCGACGCCGTTGATCTTCGTGACGCGGAGGTGGTGCAGTTCTTCGTAACCGATCGTCGACGGGACGGGCAGCACGCGGCTGAGGATCACGACTTTCTTCGGGCCTTCGGCGAAGAGGTCGCCTTGGTAGCGGTCGAAATAGACCAGCTCCTGCGGGGCGCGTTTGGCCCAGTCGTTGCCAAATTCCTTGAGGTACTGCCGCGAGAGCTCCTGCAGCACGAGGCCGCCGAGGATGTAGAACTTCGGCGCGCGGTCGATGATGTAGGGCTCGCTCACGTAGCTATCGAGATCGCGGTGCTCGAGCGCCACGGAGAGTTCCTGGCGCTGGCCGCCGCGTATAATCGTGAACTTCGCGCTTTCTCCCGCGAAATGGCGGGTCGAGATGAGGTGAATCAGCGCGAGTTTGCCGTAGTCGGGATCATTATAGTTGCCGTCCTGGTCGATGGGATAGCCATCGATGCTGAGGATGATGTCGCCTGCCTGCAGGCCGGCCTTGGCGCCGGGGGAGTTTTTCAGCACCTGGTTCACATAAACGCCACCGGAGTCTTTCAGGCCGAGGTAACGGCGGAACTGCGGGTCGCGCGTGTTGCTGAAGCTGAGGCCGGTGCGAGGGAAACCTTCATACGGCTTCTTCTCCGCATCAGCGAGGAAGTGGCGGATGACCGGGGTCGGCACGATCTCGGCGGCGTTGGATGAGTTGTCGTAACGCACGACCAAGCCGGCGAGTTTGTCGCCTTTGACGACCGGCACGGTAAAGCTGGAGTCGCGGAACTGCAGCGTGGTCGTGGCGCGATAGACGAGGAACGACGAGTCGTCGATCGGGTAGCGGCTCACCTCGACCGTGGTCAACGGACCGGACGTGGAAAGCACCACGCCCGTATTTTCGAGCTGCCACACACCGATCGTGTCGCCGACCTTCGCTTCGGTGAAATCGAACGGCGCAAAGCCATCGAGGAATTTCGGGTCGTCGCCGCGGAGGATGGCGAGATTGCACTCGTAATCCACGGCCTCGATCGTGGCGGGCGTTTTGCCGCTGCCATCGGGGAGTTCGAGCTCCACGTAGTTGGCGTTGGCGACGAGTTCGCCGCTGACCAGCACGCGGCCCCCGGGCAGCACCGGGCCGATGGCGCGACGGGTAAAAGGCGCGCGTTTGCCCCACGGACGGAGAAAATCCCAGCCCTGGTTGGTCACGTTCACGCGGATCACGCGCGGCGGCTCATCCGCTTTGACTTTGGGAATCGGTGGCGGTGCGGGCGCCGGGGTCGCGGGTTGCTTGGCCTCTTCGGCGAAGGCCGGAGCCAAGGCGAGGCAGGCAAGAAGGAGAAGGGAACGGCGCATGGAAAGAGAAGAAAAAGGCATCAGGAAGCCGGCGTGGTTTCGCCGAGGTATTGCTCTTCGGTGACATTGTAGCGGGTCTTGATCCGCTCGCGTGCAGCCTCGACGGCAGCGCGTTCGAGGACCAACGGCCGGCCGGCGCCGATGAAATCGATGACGTAATATTCCGACGGTTTGGCCAGCTCGGTGGCCAGGTCGCGCAGCGTGCGAATCGCCACTCCGTTGACCTTCTCCACGATCCCTTCGCGGAAATCGCCGAGGTAGGTATTCAGCGGATCGTTCAGGATCGAGCTGAGCACGATCACATCCGGGTGCTCCTTGTAGATTTCCCGCTGGATGTAGAAGTCGAAGAAGTAATCCACCCGCGGGTTTTGGAAATTGTACGCGGTGGCCAGGTTGCGCGTGAGCGGCTGGAAGAGCAGCCCGCCGAACAGCACGTACTCGGGGAGCTTTTCGTACTGGTTCGCGTTCATGGTGAAGGGGAACGCGTGGTTGAACTTCACCGTCACCGTCTGTGGCTTGCGGTCACGGACGATCTCGACCTTGAGTGAATCGCCGACGAATTTGCGCTCGGCGATTTCCGCCATTAGCACCCGTTCGCCTTCCAGCTCCACCATGCCGTCACTCGCCACGGGATGGTCGTCGATGCTGAGAATCACATCGCCGACCTTGAAGGTATCACTGCCGGTGCCCGCGGTGAGCACGCTGGAGACCATCACTCCGCGATCGTCATCGGTCAGGCCGAGGGCTTTGCGTTGGGCGGGATTGAGCAGGGGAAAGGTGCCGACGGAGAGATCCACGTAGCGGTCGTAGTGGCCGTCTTTCACGTCCGCGAGGAAGTGGCGGATCACCGGCGTCGGGATCATGTACCCCACATTCTGCGCGACATCGCCGGAGTAACCCTGGAACGCCACGCCGACGATTTTGCCGTTCTGAATGACTGGCCCGCCGCTGTTGCCCGGGTTGATCGCCGCATCGATCTGGATCGTCAGATGGCTGTCGACCGTCGAGTGCGTGTAGGTGCGGAAGTCGATCCGGGAGACGACGCCCTGAGTCACCGAGAGGCGTTCGCCACCGATCGGGTAGCCGTAGACGGACACCGTTGATTCCAGCTCCGGCAGTCCGCCGATTTCCACCGGGATCGTGCCCTGGAAAAAGCGCGCGTCGTCAACCTTCAGCAGCGCCAGATCGCAATCGTGCGCGATGTGTTCCACTTGGGCGATATACTTCCGCGGATCGCCCTCCTTCTCCACGGTCAGGAATTTCGCATTCGAGACGACGTGGGCATTCGTCATCAGGCGATCTTTCGAGACCACCCATCCGGTGCCGGAACCGCCGCTTTGCGATGCGGGCAACCACGGGATGCGGTAGTTCGGCTCCTGGGCGTTATTGGTGATTCGCGCGACCGATTTGCGGATCTGGTTGGGCTGCCCCAACGCTCCCGCCGCAAAGGTGCACACAATGAGGGAAACAAGGCCGGCTTGGCGGATCATTATTCCTCGACGCTAGCGGGCCGCAGCCCGGCGGCAAGTGGTCCCTGCACGAAATCGTGACACGACGGAGCGCGGTTTGAGGCGCACTCATCGGCGGCAGGTTGGTGTACAGCCTTTAGGCCGCGGAAAGGCGGTGGAGTATCACCGTGATCGTCGGAGCAGGCTAAGGCCTGTACACCAACGGGCTACACGTTAAACCGGAACTCCAGTACGTCGCCGTCTTTGACGATGTACTCCTTGCCTTCGATACGGAGTTTGCCGACTTCGCGAGCCTTGGCGAAGGAGCCGAGGTTCACGAGGTCTTCGTAAGCGATCGTTTCCGCGGCGATGAAGCCACGCTCGAAGTCCGAGTGGATGACGCCGGCCGCCTGCGGAGCCTTGTCGCCCTCGCGAATGGTCCAGGCGCGTGTTTCCTGTTCGCCGGTGGTGAGATAGGTGCGCAGGCCGAGGAGGTGATACACCCCGCGGATGAGTTCGTTCACCCCACTGCTGCTCACGCCGATGCCCTTGAGATACTCGGTGGCTTCCTCGGCGGCGAGGTCCACGAGTTCGCTCTCGATCTGGGCGCTGATGACCACGGCTTCCGTGGCGAAGTGGGCCGCAGCGTATTCGCGCACGGCTTTCACGTATTTCGCCGCGTCGCAATCCTGCCCCTGTGCGAGCGCGCCGAGATCGGATTCCGAGACGTTGCAGGCAAAAATCGTGGGTTTCGAGGAGAGGAGGAAAAATTCCTTGAGCAGTTTCTTCTCGTCGTCGCTCAGCTCGAGGGTGAGGGCGGGTTTGCCCTGGTCGAGGTGCGGGATGAGCTTTTCGCAGAGCGCCTGCTCGGCCTTGGCCGTCTTGTCGCCGGCGCGGGCGCCTTTGCTCACGCGGTCCTTGCGCTTCTCCGTGGCGGCGAGGTCGGCGAGCACGAGCTCGGTATTGATCACCTCGATATCGCGCACCGGATCGACCGTGCCGCTCACGTGGTGGATATCCGAGTCCTCGAAGCAGCGCACCACCTGGACGATGGCGTTCACTTCGCGGATGTGGCTGAGAAATTGGTTCCCGAGGCCTTCACCCGCGCTGGCGCCGGCGACGAGGCCCGCGATGTCGACGAATTCGATCGCGGCGGGGACGAGCTTTTTCGAGTTCGAAATCTTCGAGAGCACTTCGAGCCGCGGATCGGGCACGACCACCACGCCGACGTTCGGGTCGATGGTGCAAAAGGGGTAGTTGGCCGCCTGCGCCTTACGGGTGCGGGTGACGGCGTTGAAGAGAGTGGACTTACCCACATTGGGCAGCCCGACGATTCCGGCTGAAAGCATAGGGGCGCGGATGGTAGCTGGCTCCGGCGTCTGTGCAACGGCGGCGTCGCAGTTTCGTGAGGATGGTGCCGAAAATTTGCCGTTTCCCCGATTATCACCACCGAAGCGCCACCAATTCACCATTTTGCCGCCAAGGTTTTACAGAGTCGTCGAGGCGGGTGGCGTGCCGCCCGCTCATAATTGCGACTTATGAACGAGCCCACTAGTCAGAAACCTGAGCGTTATCAGCACCGCGGCACGTTGGGTCGCGGCGGCTCGGGGGAAGTGATTGCTGCCTGGGATACCGCCCTCGGCCGCACGGTCGCCATCAAACGCCTGCGCACCACGGGGATTCACGACGAAGCCGTCACGGCCGGCCTGCAGGAAGCCATGCGCCTCGCGGCGATGCACCACCCGAGCATCGTCTCGATCTACGATATGGGGCAGGAGGAAGGCGCGCCCTTCATCGTCATGGAATACCTCCAGGGCGAGACGCTCGATGTGCGCGTGCAGCGCGGGCCGATGGGCGTGCAGGAGTTCGCGGAATTTGCGCGCCAGACCTTGAGCGGGCTGGTCGCGGCGCATCAGGCCGGGCTGGTCCATCGGGATATCAAGCCCACGAACCTCATGCTCGTGCCCCAGCCGTGCGGCAGTTCGCAGGTCAAGATCCTCGACTTCGGCCTCGCAAAATTCGTCGAGACCCCAGCGGCGCAGACCTTGAACCGCGATGGCACCCTCAGCGGTTCGCTCCATTATATCGCGCCCGAGCAGATCGAGCAGGATCCGGTCGATGGCCGCAGCGATCTCTACGCGCTCGGTTGCGTCTTTTATTTCGCGCTCACCGGCCGCCGGCCCTTCTCCGGCGATACCGTAGTGCAGGTGATCCAGGCGCACTTGCAGCATCTCTGCAAACCGCTCGCGCAGGAGCGCCCCGATCTGCCGCTGCCGCTTTGTGAGTGGATTCACAAGCTCATGAGCCGCTACCCGGACGAACGCCAGCCCACCGCGACCCGCGCGCTCGATGAACTCGAAGCCGCGCTGCCGTTCACGGCTCGTTTTCATCGCCCGGAGACCGCGTCGATCACCCTGCCGCCGCATGCGCCGACCTCACGCATCCCGGTCTCCAGTTCCTCCCGGGCTTCGGGTGGAAAGATGACGCTCGCCATGGTGGCGGTATTGCTCCTCGGCGTGCTCGGCGCGGGCGCCTGGTTCTATTCCCAAAATCAAAATGAATCGGGGGCCGCTCTCGGAACGAGCGCCCAGGCCGCACCGGCACCGGCTCCGGCCCCCATCGCCGTTGCGCCCACCCCGGCCCCGACTCCGGTCGTGGTTGCTCTGGCTGCTACGCCGGCATCGGCTCCCGTGGAGTCGAGCTTCGCCACGCCGAAGATCGCCATGCGGCCCGCGGAGCCGACCCCCGTGCCTACCACGCCCGTACCTGAGCCTCCGGCACCGGCCGAGGTCGTCTTCCGCGCGCACGGCTCGAATACGATCGGGGCCAAACTCATGCCCGCGCTGATGGAAGACTTCCTCAAACGCGAAGGCGCCACGCAGATCCGCCGCCTCGCCGGTTCCTCGCACGAGGAGATGACCATCGAGTTCACCCCCGCCGGCTCGAAGGATAAACAGGCGCTGGAAATCCACGCGCACGGTTCGAATACCGCGCTCGCCGATCTCGTCGCCGACCGGTGCGACCTCGGCATGGTCAGCCGCCCGATCAAAAATGAAGAGGTGGCGGCCAGTGAGCAAGCTGGCCTCGGCAATATGCACTCGCCCGAGTGCGAGCACGTCATTGCACTCGATGGCCTCGCCATCATCGTGAACCGCGACAACCCCGTCGCCCAGCTCACCCGCCAGCAGGTCGGCGATATCTTCGCCGGGCGCGTGAATGATTGGTCGGCCGTCGGCGGTCCCGCCGGTCCCATCCACTGCTACGCCCGCGATCCGAAGAGCGGCACCACCGATACCTTCCGCTCGCTCGTGCTGGGCAAAGACACGCCGCTCGCTCCCGGTGCGCACGAATACGAAGACAGCGCCGAGCTGGCTTCCGATTGCGCGAAAGACCCCGCCGGCATCGGTTTCGTCGGTCTGCCCTACATCGGCCAGACCAAGGCCGTCGCGATTCACGAAGCGGGCGTTACCCCGCTCCTGCCCACCCGCTTCACCGTTGCGACCGAAGACTATCTGCTCTCCCGCCGCCTCTTCCTCTACGCGCCCGCCCGTCCGCAGAATCCGTGGACGAGCAAGTTCGTCAGTTACGTGCTGTCCGACGCCGGCCAGGAAGTCGTCAGCCGCATCGGCTTCGTGAAGCAGACGATCGACACCCAGCGCCCGGTGATTCCGGCCGGTGCGCCTGAGACCTATGTAAAGACCGTCGCCGAAGCCGAACGCCTCAGCCTCGACTTCCGCTTCCGCCCCGGGAGCACCGAGCTCGATGCGAAGGGCGCCCGCGATCTGGATCGCCTCATCAACATGCTCACGGATGGCCGCTTCACCGGTCGCGCCCTGCTCCTGCTCGGCTTCTCCGATAACACCGGCCAGGCCCTGACGAACGTGAAGCTGGCCAAGGAACGCGCCTCCGCCGTTGCGAAAGAACTGCTCAACCGCGGCGTCGAGCCCGCCGTCATCACCGGCATCGGCCCGATCCTTCCCGTTGCCTCCAACGACACCGAAGACGGCCGCCACAAAAACCGCCGTGTCGAAGTCTGGCTGAAAAGCCAGCCAGTGGTGCGGTAGCCGCGTATCTCGCCGCGTGGCGATGGCGTAATACTGGAGTCGTATAGCTGCTGGGCGGGCTCGGCAGCTATCACTCCGCCGTATGAATGACGCCAAATTCCTCACCTCCGACTGGAATAACGGATACACTGCGCTGAAGCGCTCCATCCAGAACGATGATCCTGCGACCCTGCGCCGGTTCATTGAGGACGAACTGGGCAGCCGCGCGCGCGAATTCTTCAACGAACGGCCCGACAACGAGCGCTACATTTCGCCACTACTGGTGGCGGTTAATCGCAAGGACCCGGAAATCGTCGCGCTCCTGCTCGATGCCGGTGCCGACCTCGAGATCTGCGGAGCGGATGGGACCACGCCGCTCTTCCAGTCCTATCACAACCGCGATCTCCCGATGGCGGAGTTTCTGATCGGCCGGGGGGCGAACCTGCAGGCGATCAATAAATACGGCACGCGGGTCTTTGATTCCGCGATGGCCTGTGGCGATCTGCCCACCATCGAGCGGTTTCTCGCGCTCGGTCTGCCCCTCGATTTCGAAAATCCCTCCCGGGTGAATACCCTGCATCGCGCCTGTGCCGGCGGTAATGTGGAGACGCTGAAGTGGGTGCTCGCCCGCACGGCGTACAAACTCGATCAAGCCAACGAATCGGGCCAACGCCCGATCGACTACGCCAGCAGCCTGGAGGTCTTTCGCTTTTGCCTCGAACAGATGCCGGGTCTCGAACCGAACATTGCCTTCACCAACGACGATCAAAGCATTCACTTCTTTGCCCGCGAAAACCGGCCGGAGATTGTCGAGGAGCTGCTCGACCGCGGCGTGGATATCCAGACGCTGGGACATCAAAAGAGCACGGTGCTCCATTGTGCCGCGGGTTTCGGGGACGGTGATTTTGTCCGCCGCCTGTTGCAGCGTGGGGCGAAGCTCGAAGCGCGCAACAGCTACAGCTACCGGCCGCTGCACTGGGCGGCGGAAACGGGCGATCTCGAAACGATCCGCGCCCTGGTCGAAGCCGGGGCCAAACTGGATGTGAAAACCAGCACGGTTTTCATCATCAACGAGATGCAAACGCCGCTCTATATCGCCATTGGGAAGCGGCACGAAGCGGCGGCGATTTTCCTGCTCGAGCGGGGCGCTGATCCAAATGTGATCTGCGACACGTCCCATGGCACGGCCCTGACGGAAGCGTGCCGTTTTAACCAGGTGGAAGTGGTTAAGGCGCTGCTGACCCACGGCGCGAACCCCAATGGCGTCAACAAGCCGGAGAGCAGCGGCATCGACTATTATTCGTTCCCGCTGGCCCGCGTCCGCAGTGCGGAGGTCGTGGACCTGCTCGTGGCTGCGGGCGCCGACGTCAATGCCACCAATTGTCATGGGGCGACGGCGCTGCACGTCCTGGCGGATTTGGAGGCGGCCGATGCGAAGACAGCCGATGGCGAGGGCCAGATTCAGGCCGTAGCGGCGTTGCTCCGCCATGGTGCCGACGTGCATCGCACCGATGGCAACCGGCAGACGCCCCAGTCGTTGGCGCGTTGCGTTGCGATCACCCGATTGTTAATGGAAGCCAGCCGCGCCCAGCGCGGCGTGCCGGCGCTTTCGGCGGAACAGGCTTCGCGAGAAGGCGAGCAGAGTTTGTATCGCCGGGCGATTAGCGGATTCGTCCAGCTCTTCCGTGGCGAATCGCCGGATGGCGAAGACCCGGTGGGCAGCGGGACCCTGGACGGCGAGTTCGGTAAATCGCTCTTCGATTGTGCCGATCAATGCGCCCCGGCGGACAAATTCGAAAACATGCTCGAGTTGCTTCGGCACGCCACTCCCGCGGATGTGAACTATCTGAGCCCCGATTCCTTCTACAATGAAGAGACGATCCTGCATCGCGTGCTCGAATCGATCCGCGACTATCAGGATGAAGGCAGCGCCAAGCTGGAGCAATTTGTCGAAGCCGTGGATTTGCTCCTGGAGCGCCAGGCCAACGTCAAAGCGATCGAAACGCTGCGGCAGGACAGCCTGCTGCACACCTTTCTGCGGGCCTTGGTCCATCTGAAAGTGCCGGATGCGGATCTCGGTTCACTGGAGAAGATTGCGGTCCGATTGCTGGATGGCGGAGTCGATCTGGCCCACGAAAACGAAGAAGGCTGCCGGCCGCTCGATCTCGCCCGGTCCATGCCCATGCTGAATTTGCTCAAGCAGCGCGGCGCCACCTTCGGCCGGTCGAACGAAGCCCTGTTTTATGCGATCGAAGGGGAGGATGAGGCCGATATCGTGGCGCTGCTCGGGGCCGGCATTCCCGTGGAGTGTCGGAGTCGCAATGGAGATACGCCCCTGCTTTTGGCGGCGCGGGTCAACAAACCGGCGATGCTCGACTTCTTCCGTCAGCGTGGGGCCGATCTGGGCGCCCGGGCCGCGGGAGGAAAAACCCTCCTGCATGCCGCTGCCAGCGAGGGCGCGCTCGATTCGATCGAGTGGATCCTTGCCAATACCCCGGCTGATCTCAACGGGGTGGACGAAGCCGGCTGTACGCCGCTTTGCGATCTGCTCGCTCACTCCGAACTCTGCTGGGATGAGGAGCGACAAGCGGCCGAACGCGCTGCCGCCATCAGCCTCGTCGAGCGCGGCGCCCGCATCGATATCACCACGACAGACGGCCGCACCCCCCTCGATTTCGCCGACACCAAAAAGCTGAAGGCCGATCTGAAACGCGCAGCCAAGCGCAAGCAGGCGTAGCTCTGGCGAGCGCAGCGAGCGATTCATTTGCGGAGCAAGGTGGAACGCAATCTCCGAGCGCGTTTTTGAAAAAATGGTGAGCATCGCGAACCTCACACTCCGGAGGAATCGTGGCGCCGCTTCGCGCCGCAGTAGGGTCGAAAACGCGCTCGGAGATCGCGTTCCACCGTCGCTTCGCGACTTCTCAAACGCACTCCACCGGCAAACCGAGGAACTGGCCGTAGCGCTTCGCTGCCTGTTCCGCGGCCCGGCTGGCGCTTTTGCTCAGGCTCTTGAACGGCTGAATGATCACCTCGACCCGGCGCTTGGACACGACCCGTTTCCAGGTGCCCACGATCTGCCCACCCACCACCAGCATCGGCATGAACATGCCATTGTTTCCGGGAACGATCTGCGGGGCGTGTTCTGCAGCGAGGATCTCTGTCCGGTCGGTGTAGCCGAGCAGGTACTCGTCGAAGCCGGGGAGCAAATGAACGGAGCTGTCGCGCGCGGCCTGAACTGAAGCGGGCGACCAATATCTCTGGTCGCGAAAGGGTTCGGCAACGAGTTCCGTGGCCACGCTGGCTTGAGCCGCCTTGGCCTCGGTCAGCGTCAGGCCCGACCACCAGGCGAGGTCTTGCACCGTAGCCGGACCGTGTCCCGTGAAGTAGCGCCGCGCGAGCTCGGCCAAAGCCGCTTCCCGATCGAGGCGCCGCGTTGCAGGCAGCCATTCGTCGAGCAGGACGAAGGTAGGCTGTTTGCCTTCCATGGGCCCAAAGCAAAGCACCTGCTCCTGCGCGAGCCGCCAGAGGATGTGATAGCCTCGTTGTTCCTTGGTCAAAATGCCTGCCGCTTCCAGCAGGCTCATCATTTCCTCCCGGACCAGCGCGCGGCCACTCTTCAGAGCTTGGCCGAAAAGCTTTTCGGCGCGGCGGAAAATCCGGGCATCGAGTTCGAGCTCTTTGGCCCGCGAAGCCGAGCGGGCGATGATGCGCGGGGTGAGCAGCTCCAGCATCCAGCGTACATCTTCCGCGGCAACGAAATGCAGCGTGCCGCGCATCGGCCAGGTGCGAACGATGGCTCGATCCGCGACGGCTTTCTCCACAGCCGCAAGGGTGCCGCCGGAAAACCGCGCGCCGATCGCCCAAAGCGCGGCGGCGCGGTCTTGCGCTTGCATGGCTCCGAGCCGGGCGACGACCTCTGCCGGGCTGCGCAATTCGCTGCCGAGCAGACCCTGATTGCGCAGACGCACCGTGGTCAATTCGCTGGGACGCATGGAGCCTCCAAAACTCTCCAGACTCAGTCGGCGGCGCGAACCAAATCGTCACCGATTTTGCGCTTGGCGCGTGGCAGGCGTCCGGGGGAGGGTCACCGTTCGATCACGACACGCATCACCACCACCATCTTATCATGAAACACAAAGCATCCGCAGTTTGGCAGGGCAGCCTCAAAGAAGGCGCGGGCACTCTTTCCACCGGTTCCGGCGCGCTCGTCGAGAAGCCGTACTCGTTCAAGACTCGCTTCGAAGGCGAGCAGGGGACCAATCCCGAGGAGCTCATCGGGGCCGCGCACGCGGGCTGTTTCTCGATGGCTTTCTCCATGATCCTCGGCATGGCCGGCTTCACCCCGGACAAGATCGAGACCACCGCGACGGTGTCGCTCGAGCCAAAGGACGGCGGTTTTGCGATCACCGCGAGCCACCTCGATATGACCGCGAGCATCCCGAACATCGATGAGGCCACCTTCCAGGATCTCGCCGCCAAGGCCAAGGCCGGTTGCCCGGTCTCGAAGGTCCTGAACGCCGAGATCTCGCTGACCGCGCAGCTCGCCTAAAGCACCGCGCTTCTTTGTTAGCCCGGCTGGTCCAGTCCTTCGCGACGGTGGCGGGCCGGGCTATTTTTGTTTCTTGTTCAGATCGTTGCCCCATTCGCCGTGGTCCGGGCCGTTCCATTCGTCCACGTAGGTGCGCTCGGCCCAGGCATTCCAGGCGGCCTCGAGGCGGGAGGCGATCTGTGAGTTTTCCTTGCTCAGATCGTGCTGCTCGGTGCGATCGGCTTCGAGGTCGTAGAGCTGCCACGGTTCCTTGGCCCGCATCACCAGTTTCCATTGGCCCTCGCGCACCGCTTTGTTTCCTTCGTGTTCCCAAAAGATCGGCTGCGTGCGGCCGAGCGGTTGGCCGGAGAAGGCCGGGCGCAGGCTCACGCCTTCCATGGCTTCGATGTGGTTGCCTTTGTATTCGGTGGGATATTTTGCGCCGGCGAGGTCGACACAGGTGGACATGATATCGACCAGATGCCCCGGCTGCTTTTCCAGCGAGCCATTGCGGTCTGCGGGGATGCCCACCGGCCAGTGCGCAATCAGCGGCGTGCTGATCCCGCCCTCATGCGTGAAGTGTTTGTAGCGGCGGAAGGGCGTGTTGCAGAGCGTGGCCCAATTCATTCCGAGCAGGACGTTGCTCTGCGGTCCGCCGATCGGTCCTTCACCCTTCGTCACGCCACCCGGGCCACCCTCGGCATTGCCGCCATTGTCGTGGAGGAAAAGGATGAGGGTATTGTCGAGTTCGCCCCGCTCCTTCAGCCCCGCGACCAGCGTGCCCATGGAAATATCGATCCGTTCGATCATCGCGGCGTACACCGCCATCATTTGATCGAAGCGCTGCTGCTGCGCCGGGGTGCGCGAATCCCACGAAGGCACTTCCGGCGGACGCTCGGCCAGCGGCCATTTCGGGTCGATGATGCCGAGTTGCTTTTGCTTCGCGTAGCGCTGCTCGCGCAGGCGATCCCAGCCGGCCAGGTATTTGCCCCGGTATTTCTCGATGGTCTCCGCCGGTGCGCGGAGCGGGAAATGCCCGGCCCCTTGCGCCACATAAAGGAAGAAGGGCTTCTTTTCCGTGCGGGCTTCGTCGATGAACTTCAACCCCCAATCGACGAATAGATCGGTGGAATACCAGTCGCCTTTCCCGATCTCAGGCGAGTCTTTCGGGATTTCGCGTCCATCGAGAAAGAGGGACTGCGTGCCGGGACGATCTTGTTCGTGCGGGAAATAAACTTCGCCGTAGCGGGAATTAAGCGAACGCGTGAAACCGCGCTCCCACGGTGGGGTGCCATTCTGCTGGCCCATGTGCCACTTGCCGGTCATCGCGGTGAAGTAGCCCGCCTCCCTCAATACCTCCGCGATGGTCACGCAACGCGGCAGCAGCTTGCCGTGAAAGCCGCGCGACTGCGGTTCGACCTTGTTGTCCAGCCAGCCCATGCCGGCCTGGTGCGGATACAGCCCGGTGATCAGCGACGCGCGCGTAGTGCTGCACCGCGCCGTATTGTAAAACTGCGTGAACCGGACGCCTTCCGCGGCGAGACGATCGAGGTTCGGCGTCGGGATTTCGCTGCCGTAGCAGCCGATATCCGAGAAGCCCACATCATCGACGAGGAAGACGACGATGTTCGGCCGTTCGGCGGCCAACGCCGAGTGAATCAGGAGCAGGCAGGCGAGGAAGGAAAGCGTGCGGGAGGTCATTGAGGGGTGGAGAAAGAATGCGGTGCTCGCCCCCTTTCTGCCATACCCGCGATCCTCATTCAGCTACCCGAATTGACGTCATCCCGGTGCACCGTACCGGGCGAAAAAGCAGGCAGGCAAATGGCGATATACTCCGTGCCCTCCGGATGGGGCGAGCTGTAGCGGACCCACTCGCCCGCGTGGGTGATGACCCCTTGCCCCGCCGCGATATCGAGCACGCCAGCGCGCGATTCCACGCGGAGCGACCCGGCGAGCACGACCGTGTATTCGTCGAACTCCGGCGTCTGCCCCGGCTCGACCCAACCGGACGGACTGCGCATCCGCGCGACGCTCACCTGTGGCGTGCCGGTATTCACGTGCCCGACAAATTCCTGGATGATCTTGGGCTTATTGCCGGCGGCTTCGATTTGAGTGGGAGCAGGGATGAAGGTGGGCATACACCTCGATCAAAGCAGCCGAAGACGATGGCTCCAGCGAGAAGTGGCCGGTCGGTTTTCGCGTGTGCCGCGGCGTTTTCGGCGGCTACCATGCGCGGGTGCCTAGTTCCGAGCGCTCTTCATTTTCGTCCGGCTTTCTCTTTTTCCTGATCGCCTCCGGTTGGGGTGCCGCCATTTGGCTGGGCCTCCAACTCCGCGAGGAAGAGGAGATTCCCGCGCCTGCGCCTGCCCCGGCCGTGGTCACCAAAACCCACAGCCAGAGCGAACAGATCGGTCACATTTTTCGGGAGTGGGGCGCGGAGCCGAATTTGAAAGGTGCAGCGATTGGTTTTTGCCTGCTCGGTGAAAAAGGAGAGGTCATTTACGCATCTCCGCTGGCGGAGACGGCCCTGTGTCCGGCCTCGTCGCTGAAGACGGTGACGACCGGTGCCGCGCTCGGCTTGCTGGGCCTGGATTTCCGCTTCGAGACGCAGCTGAATGGAACCGCGGAAGTCGGCAAGGATGGCACACTGGATGGCGATCTGGTGCTGATCGGCGGAGGTGATCCAACTTTCGAGACGGAGGATCTCGAAAAACTTGCCGAGACGGTGGTGGCGGCCGGCTTGAAAAAAGTCACCGGGCAGGTGCGAGTCGATGCTTCCATCTTTCCGCGCGATGCTGTGAGCGATCACTGGAATTGGGGCGACATTGGCAATGCGTACGGAGCCGGGGTCTATGGACTGAATCTCGACCACAATCGGCTCACCGTTCGTTTCGAGGCCGGATCGGTCGCCGGTGCCCCGGCGAAATTCCTCGATGGCGGGCCCGCGCCGAAGGAAACGCAATGGAATAGCTTTGTCAGCACCGGGCCCGCGGATAGCGGCGATCAAGTCGTCATCTATTCCGAGCCCTACGGTCGCAGGATCACCTTGCGCGGGACTGTGCCGGCCGGGGAGAGCGATTTTTCGGTGCGTGGAGCGAATCCCGATCCCCTCGCGCTGGCGGCGGAAACGCTGCGCGCCCGATTGGAAACGGCAGGGGTGCAATTTGGGGGTGGGACCGCTGCGGCGGAAGCGGAGGCGAAGGTCAATCTGGCCAAACACCAATCGGCCCCGTTGCCGGAGATCATCGATCATCTGCATCGGGTGAGCGACAACCTGGAAGCACAGGCGCTTTTCTTCATGATTGGCCGGAACCAAAAGAAGGATCCGCCGGATGCGATCTGCTCGTTTTGGGAAAAGGCCGGGGTGGATTTTGCTGCGTTCCGTTATGTCGATGGCAGCGGCCTCGCCCGGGCGAATATGATCCGCCCGATCGACCTCGCGAAAGTGAACTACGTCTCGCGTCACCAGAACTTCGGGCCCCGCTTTTTCGACAGCCTCAGCACCTACGAGAAGGGCACGGTGCGGGCGAAAATCGGTGGCATGTCCGGGGTGCTCACGCAGGTGGGTTTTCTGCGCACGGAGGCCGGGCACGAGTGGACCTTTGCCATCATGGCCAACGGGCTCGGCGAAGACGCCGATTTCTGGAGTCTGAAGAGCCAGCTCTTCGAAAAGGTGCGGGGGTTGGATCGGTAGCAGTTTGTAGCCGCGTCTTTCGCCTTCCGCTGACACAGCGGCGGCTACATGCGGCATTTGGAAAAAACGGGCAATATCAACAAGACCGTTGTAGCTGCCGCTGTGTCAGCGGCGGAGGGTGATGCTGCGCTGGATGGGCGCCAGTTCCTAAACCACGCACACGGGCAGGCGACGCCGGGAGCGGAGAATGGTTGGTTGCGAGCGATGTTTCCCCGATTTCTTTTTCTCAGCTGGGTGGTCCCGGCGTTTGCCTTGGCGGCTTCGGTGAAGGTGCCGGAGGACGCGGTGATCGCGCAGCCTTTCGTCGAGCAGGCGCAAATCGTGAGCCGGTGTCCGCAGGAGTTGTACGCGCATCAATCCTCGCTCCGGATAGTGAAGGGGACGGGGTACGCGGTTTATCAGTGCAACGAGAAGACCCCGGAAGAAAACAAGGAAGGGCAGATCGCGCGCCTGGCGATCTTCGATCTCCAACGGCCAGCCGAGACGGCGCGCTGGGTGGACATTGCCGTTCCCGGTGAATCGTCGGGCGGCATCACGATCACGGGGAGGTTCGTTTCGGCCCCGATGTTGCATCGGCTGAATGACGACACGCTGCGCATCTTTTTTTGCTCCCGCGGGGCAGGGGATGCCAACGCATCCAGTCGCGTGTATTTCAAGGACTACACGATCTCGACCGGCGCACTGTCGGAGTTGCGCCAGGTGCGCTGCACGATCGCGGCGCAGCCGGAGCGTCAGCGCGATTTGGAAGAAAAGGCCGTGCAGGAACACCTCGATTTTCTTTTCGGTGCGGGCTTTGGCGCGCAGTTCGCCAAGGGCATCAGCACCGCCTGCGATTTTGTCGAAGCCGACGGGCAACTCTACAGCACCATCCAGATCAAGAACTCCGAGAACGGCAAAACGCGCCTGCTCACCAACGTGCTGATGCGCAGCCACGACCAGGGCGCGACCTGGGAATTGCTTGGCGCGCCCGACCCTCGCTTGCTGCCAGGCGAGATCAAAATCCTCGCCGAACCCGCCCTCACGGTGGACGCGGAGCGGATCTATCTGCACCTCCGCTCAAATGTTGCCACCACCGGCTACGTCTTGAGCAAAGCGGCAAAGGCCGATCCCTATCACTTCGATGCTCCGGTGACGAAATGGACCTTTGGGATCGGCCGCCCTACGCTGGTTGATCTGGGCGTGCCGATTGGCCTCGTCGCGATGTTCACCGCGCCGACGGTGCCGACCGGACCGCAGACCGTCACCCGCAATAAATGCGATGTCGTGTGCATCGACCCGACCTACACGCACTACACGAAGGCCTTCGCGGTGTTCGATGCCAACGCGGTGAATACCCCGTTTCTGGTTAGAGCCGGAGACGACGTCTACGCCACCTACTCCACCGGCCGCCGTCATTTGCTGTCAAAATTCGGCACCTCGGAGATCGTCTTCGGCAAATTGCCGCGGGCGTGGTTTGGCGAAGGCCGGTAGTTGGGGCAGCGGATCGTGGTGTTGACCGCGAGCCAATCTACGGATCGAGATACGCAGGTCCGCTCCTGCTGAATTCGTGAAGCCCCGCCCCCCTCTCCTCCCATTCCTCGTTTGTGGCTTCGCCGCCGCGGGCCTATCCTCGTTCGCTTCGGAAACGCTGCTCGACGATTTCGAGTCTGGCGTTACCGGGTGGAAGTTCATCGGCGGTGAAGAGTTTCCCGGCGCAAAAGGAGCGCTGCAGGCCGATGCCAGCGTGGCCTATCGAGGGCAGCGTTCCTATCGCCTCGACGCCGACTTTTCCCAGGGCGGCCGCTACGTCGGCACCTGGCGCGATCTTTCCGCTGCCACCGGCGATTTTTCCGAGATCCGTCTGCGCGTGAAAGCCGAAGACGTGACGAAAATTTCCGTCCGGATCACCGACGCCTCCGGCCAGTGCCATCAGCGCACCGGGTTTCCTCTCACCGGTGATGGCCAATGGCAGGAACTCGTGCTCAAAGTGGCCGACTTGGTGGGCGGCGAACACTGGGGTGGTGCGAATGATGGCCGCTGGCATGGCCCCGCCGTCGGCTTTGGGATAAATCTCGGCGCCGATGCCGTGCACAAAGCCAAACGCGGCAAACTCTGGCTCGATGACGTTCGTGTCGTCTCCACGCCCGCGGCGCAGGTCGGAATCCGCCCTTGTACGCTACCCGTCACGCTCTTCCGCCCCGCCTACGGTGGCCTCGTGACTTATCATTGGGACGCCGCCCCGCTCGATCGCCGGTGCCAGGCTTTTGTCCACGTGCGCGATACCAGCGGCCGCACAGTTTTTCAGGCCGATCACGATCTCCCTGTCCCTTCGACCGAGTGGTCGGGTGCGATCAGCGACGAACAATCGCTGAGCATCCCTGCCGATCTAGCGCCGGGAGAATATCGGATCGTAGCCGGTCTGTGGGACCCGAAAGCCGGCTCCCGCCTCCCGTTGAAAACCGGGCCTGGCGTCACCGAGACCGAACCGAACGGCTATCTCGTCGGCAGCTTCCGGGTTGCGTCCGATGCTCCGCTTCCCGTGCTGGCCGCTCCGTCGCTGAATCTCGAAGGCTATCGCGTGACCTTCGACGAAGATTTTAGCGGCCCCCTCGATGTTTCCCCGACCGGCCCCGGGACACGTTGGATTGCGCATACGCCTTTCTTCGGTGACTTCGGCGATGCCAAGTTTGCCAATCCCCGCGAGGGATTCCCTTTCACCGTGCGCGACGGAATTCTGCGCATCGAGGCGCGCAAGATCGAGGGGCGCTGGGAATCCGGCCTCCTCGCTTCAGTCGATCCGAAAGGCCAGGGTTTCGCTCAGAAGTTTGGTTATTTCGAAATGCGCGCGAAGCTGCCGAAGGGACCTGGAGTGTGGCCCGCTTTCTGGCTCATGGGTCAGCGCGGCGTTACCGACAAATCGATCACCAATATCGAAATCGACGTCCTCGAGCAGTACGGCGTGCACCCCAATACGCTCTGCACCACGGTCCATTTCTGGGGCCCGGAGAAGAAACATCGTTCCGATGCCCGCAACTTCATCGTCCCGGGCATGACCGACGATTTCCATCGTTACGGCGTGCTGATCACCGGGCAGACGATGATTTTCTACTACGACGGCGTCGAACTCCGCCGCCTGCCGACTCCGGAAGAAGCCAAAGTCCCCGTGTATCCGCTCGTGAATCTTGCCCTCGGCAGCGGCTGGCCCATCGACAAAACTCCGGACCCTTCGGTGCTCGAGGTCGACTACGTACGGATCTGGAGTCGGTAGCGGCTCTACGCGGTCGGCTCGTCGTCGTCCACCGTTGCCGCCGCGAGCAGGCGGGCCCGCCGTTCCCTCAGCGGCAGGCGAATGGTGAAGACCAGCCCTTTGCCTTCGTCGGAGACGAGATCGATCTCGCCACCATGCTCGCGCACGATCCGCCGCACGATGAGCAGGCCCAGACCCGTCCCACTGGCTTTGGTCGTGAAGTACGGCTCGAAGATTTTGCTCATTTGATCCGCGCCGATCCCGCCCCCGGTGTCGGCAAAGGAAATCGTCAGCCACGTATCCTCCAGGTCGGTCCGCACCCGCAGCAGGCCATCCTGCTGCATGGCCTGGAAGGCGTTTTTGATCACGTTGTAAAAGGCCTGCTTGAGCTGGTTGCGATCCACTTCGAGCAGCGGCAGATCGCTGCGCAGTTCCAGCTCGACGAGGATGTTCCGATCGCGGATTTCGTTTTGCAGAAAGGCCACGCTCTCCTGCACGAGTTGGTTGATGTTCTCCGGGTGCGGGTTGAGATGCGAGGGCCGGATCGCACCAAGGAATTGGTGAATGATCGCGTCGAGCCGCGCGATTTCTTCGCGCGCGACGTCCAGCGATTGATTCAAATCCTTCCGCTGCGCTTCGGGCAGTTTGCGCAGCTTCCGCTCCATCAGCTGGAGGTGAATGTGTAGGGAATTGAGCGGATTGCCGATCTCGTGGGCGACCCCCGCGGCCAGGAGCGTGAGCGCGGTCAGCTTTTCGCTCTGGATGGTTTCATCCGTCGCGCGGCGGGATTCCGTGATGTCGCGCAGGATCACCGCGTAGCCGACGTGTTCCTGCTTTGCCTGCTTGCGGCGGGCGGGGTCTTCGAGCGAAAGCGGCACCACGTAGAAATTCAGGAAACGATGCTGGGGGTAGAAAACCTCCATGTCGCGCGACACGACCTTTTCGCTCTCGACGAGTTTGCTCCACTCCAGCCCGCGCAGCTGCTCACTGAGCGGATGCCCCATGCAGGCATCGCGCTCCAGCGCGAAGAGCTCACACGCCGCGCGGTTCAGGTAGCTGATGCGGCCGCTCAGATCTGTGACGATGACACCTTCGTGGATGGCGTTGAAGATCGTCTCCAGGAAACCTTTCTCGTCGGCCAGGCGCAGGAGGTAACTCTGCACGTCCTGGGGACGGACACGTCCGATGCGTTCGATGAGTTTGTCGAGAAAACCGCTATTCACGAGGGTTGATGACGATGAATGAATAGCGGATGAAGGAATGCAAGGCCAGCCCGCTTTCAAAGCGTCCGGCGACCTTTTTGCTTTCCCTCCCGCGTCGCAAACTCCAGCCGTAACGTCCGATGCACCTGCACCTCCAGCGCCAACTCAGCGTCGCCATCGAAAACCAGCCCGGGCGCCTCGCCCTGCTCAGCCGTCTGCTCGCCGATCGCGGCGTGAATATCGAGGGGCTCTGCATCATCAACAATGTCGAGCAGGGCATGGTGCGCATGATCGTGAACGACGCCGTGGCCGCCCGCGCCATCCTGGAACACGCCGGTTTTTCCGTGATCGAAGCCGAGGTCATCTGCCTGGAGCTCACCGACCGTCTCGGCAAGCTGGCTCAAGTCACCGAAGCACTCGGCGCGGCGAATGTGAATGTGGAGTATGCCTACTCGACCGTCGATCACGCCGGGGCGCGCACGCGCATGGTGCTGAAGACGTCGCACCCGCGCAAAGCGCACACCGTCCTCGCGAAGCTGCAGGCGAACTGATCCATGGGCCGCCTTCGTTTAGGGACGGTCGGAATTCTGCCTGCCGGCGCCTTGGGCGTTTCGCTGGCCTATCATCTCACTGCCGGATTCAGCCGTCTCGCTGGCTCCGTGGTTTTTCTCGAGCGCGATGGCTCCAGCAGTAGCGCGGCCCTGCGCGATCACGCCACGCTTCACGTCGGCGAAGGAGACGTAGTCAGGGAAGTTCACGCGCCGGACCTTTTTCTGCCGGCACTGGGCGCCTGCGCGGAAGTGAACCAGCTCCCGGAAGTGTTGCTCGTCTGCACGCAACCCGATCAGTTGCTCGGTGTGCTGAGCTCCTGGGTGCGCCTTTTCGAAAAGCTGCATACTGAGGACGGCGCGGCGGGGGTGGAGGAATTGCCGGTGCTCGTTCTGGCCAGTAATGGCATCTACTTTCAGCGGGTCCGCCAGTTTTTGCTCGAGCGCCTGGAGGAGTCGACCCTGCTGGGTCGGCTGCCGGATTTGTGGCCGGATCTGATGCCCCGGCTGGTCGGCCGCCTTATGCGCGGGGTGACCATCCAGACCGGCCTGCGCGAGGGTGGGGGAGCCGAAGCCGTTTACCGCCCTGGCCCGCGTGGCCGTACCCGTCTCGCGGGCGGTGATCCCGGTTTGCGCGGGCGGATCGCGGCGCGGCTGAATGAGCTCGGGGGGTGGTACGAGCTGGCCGAGGAAGCTTCGCCGACCCGGGTGGAGTTCGAGAAAGCCCTCGTCAATCTCGCTGCCAATCTCCTCGGTCAGCTCGCGGCCATCGACGAGACTGGTCAATTCCACCGCCTGAACGTGCGCGAGATTCTCGCCACCCAGCCCGAGAGCAGCCTGCGCGAACTGGTGGAGCACGTCGTAGCCGTGGGCAAAGCCGTGCGGGCGTACGCGGCGGATGAATCCCTCGACGCCATTTTCCACGAACTCCAGGCCAGCCTGCAAACGCATGCCGATCACGTTCCCTCGAGCCTCCAGTGGATCGAGAGCGGCCTCCGCCGCGGCGTGCTCCAGCCGCGCCTTACCCCCACCGAATCCTGGCTCCTCGAACCGCTGATCCGCTACGCCCATGCGGCCGGGGTCGAAGCCGCCGCGCATTACTTCGAAGCGCTCAGCCGCCGTCTGGAGCATCGGCTCGCTCTCGCGATCCTGGCGGCGAAAGCAACCGCCGGAAAAAGTCTCTAGCGATCCGCAGACTGGCTGGTCCTTCCTTGCACCGCCCGCGCAATTTCCTCGCCGGAATCGCCGGGCCTCCGCTATTTCCGCCAACCCCAAACATGCAAAAATTCGCCCTCTTCCTCTCCCTCCTCACCGCGTCGTCGCTCTTCGCGCAGACGCCGAGCGAGACCCCGAAAAACTACGCGATCAATCCCGTGCTTCATCCGGGTACTGAAAAGCGCCACGAATCCTTCAACGAGATTTCCAAGAAGGGCGAAGCCCCGCTGGTGTTCCTCGGTGACTCGATCACGCAGGGCTGGGGCGGCAAAGGCAAGACCGTGTGGGAAAAGTATTGGGTACCGCTGCACGCGGAAAACTTCGGCATCGGCGGCGATCGCACCGAGCACGTCCTATGGCGCCTGGAGAACGGCAATTTCGACGGCCTCAAGCCGAAGGAAATCGTGCTGATGATCGGCACGAACAATACCGGCCACCAGGGCCGCCAGTTCAAGGAGATCGATAACGAAACCTATCAGTGCACCCCGGAGCAAACGGCCGAGGGCGTCAAAGCAATCCTCGCGAAACTGAAAGCGAAATGCCCCGAGAGTAAAATCCTGCTTCTCGCCATCTTCCCCCGCGGTGAAACGCCCACCGACAAATACCGCCAGCAAAACGAAGCGGCGAACAAGATCATCAAGACCTTCGCCGATGACAAAACCGTGTTCTTCCTCGATATCGGCCCGAAATTCCTCCAGCCCGACGGCACGCTGTCCAAGGAGATCATGCCCGATCTCCTGCACCCGAATGAAAAGGGATACGAAATCTGGGCCGAAGCGATCGAGCCCAAGGTGAAGGAACTGCTGAAATAGGCCGCTTCCGGTCCCTCAGGACTTTAACAAAGTGCCGTCGTGCGGAACATGTTTTCGCATCGACGGCATTTTTTTGCGCCGTGGGTGCGTCCCCGGAACCCAGCCGCGCCATCCTTTGCTCGCGATTTAGGAGTGTAATTGTAAAAGCATTCAACGAATGACCGAAGGAATTCTTACTTTGCTCCGAGCCGGGACCCAGGAAGCTCATACCAAGCTGGAACAATATGTAGATATGCCTGCCCGTGCCGGCGATCTGCCCCGGTACGAAAATTTGGTGGAGGCATTTTTGGGCTGGTACGAACCGATGGAGCGTTCGCTGGCAGAAGCGGGCGATTGGTCGCCCACCGGATACCTCCCCGCCGAGCGCGCGAAATCCGGCTGGCTGGTGAGCGACCTGCGCGCCTTGGGCCGCGCACCGGAAGAGATCGCCGCTCTTCCTCGATGCGCCGCGTTGCCCAAAATCGACTCTCTCGCGGCCGGCTTCGGTTGTGCCTACGTGATGGAAGGCGCGACGCTGGGTGGACGGGCGATCACTGCTTTGCTCGCCGGCCGGGTGCCGGAGGAGGGGAGAAGTTTCTTCCGATCCTACGGTGAGGCTACCCGGGAGCGCTGGCTGCAGTTCCTGGCGAGCGTGGACCGTTTCGCAGAGACACAGGGTGGAAAGGATCAGATCGTCGAAGCGGCTGCCGAATCCTTCCGCAGCTTCGAAAGCTGGTTGCGGCAGTGTGATGAACGCTCGAAAGCCGCAAAAAGTTGACGGATGAATCGTCGGAAGTGCATACGGCGGTTTCCCGAAAAATTGCACACGCGCAGTAGAGGCCCCTTTGCCGATGCTGTAGCCACGAACCTTGCCTACTTCTTTTCACACCTCAAACCCGTCCGCAGACCAGGCATCCCCCTTGGCTTCGTCCTCTTCCCGGGAAGGGACTGATCTGGATCTTTGCGCGCGGGAGCCGATTCACATTCCGGGCGCAGTACAGCCTCACGGAGTGCTGTTTTCCCTCGGCGAGCAGTTGGAGATTTTGCAGGTCAGCACCAATGCCGCGTCCCTGCTGGGCCGGCCTGCGCGGGAGTTGCTCGGGACGGGCTTTGATCTGCTCGTGCCGGCCGAGGATCGTGAGTGGCTCAATGCTGTAGCGGCCTTGCCCGATCCGACACTGGAATCGCCCTTTCTTCTATCGATCGCGAAGAAAAATTTTGAGGTGCAGATTCATCGCTTCGCCGGCGCGCTGATCGTCGAAGCCGAGCCCGCGCCCGAGGAGCCCGAAAGCCTCGCCCGGCATCACCGGCGTTTACAGCGCGCCATGCAGGACATGCAGCGGACGGAATCGGCGGCGGCCCTCTATCACCAGATCGCGGAAGCGGTTTCCGACCTCACCGGCTACGAGCGGGTCATGGTGTATCGGTTCGACCGGGATTGGCATGGCGAGGTGGTGGCGGAAAAACTCACGAGCACGGTGGATTCGTATATGGGGCTGCACTTCCCGGCCTCGGATATTCCTGAGCAGGCGCGCGCGCTGTATGCGCGGAGCTGGCTGCGCATCATCCCCGTTGTCGATTATGTGCCGGTGGCTCTCGAACCCCCGCTGCATCCCAAAACTCAGCGGCCGCTTGATCTTTCCTTTGCGGCGTTGCGGTCGGTTTCGCCGATCCACCTCGAGTACCTGCGGAACATGAACGTCGGCGCGTCGATGTCGATTTCGCTGATCATCGAAGGCCGTCTGTGGGGGCTGGTCGCCTGTCATCACCGCAGTCCCCGGGTGCTTTCACCTTCGTTGCGCGCGGCGTGCGAACTTTTTGGCCAGATCGCTTCGCGGGAAATCCAGACGGAGCAGGAACGCCGCCGGCTCCACGAGCGGGTGGAGGTGAACCGGATTCAGACGGCATTTTTCGAAGTCATCGCGCGGGAGGAAAACGCGGCCGAAGCCCTGACCCGTTACGCGCCGAGTTTGCTGGAGTTCATGCATGCGCAAGGCGCGGCGGTCTGCCTGGCCGGGCAATATAGTCTGGTCGGCCTCACCCCGTCGCGGGCCCAGGTCGGCGCCTTGCTGGCCTGGCTGAAAACGCTCGATAGCGAAGAGGCGATTTTTGCCACCGACTCCCTGTCCCAACACTGGCCGGAGGCCGTGGAATATCAAACCGTGGCCAGTGGCCTGCTCGCGGTCCGGCTATCCCGGGTGGAAGATCAATTTGTCATGTGGTTCCGGCCGGAAGTCGTCACCATGGTGAACTGGGCCGGTAATCCGGCCAAACCCATGGAGGACAGTGTGCGGCTTCATCCGCGCAAATCTTTTGCCGTCTGGCAGCAGACGGTCGAAGGCCATTCGCTGCCCTGGAGTGAGGCAGAGCGGCATGGAGCCTTGGAATTGCGTCTCGCGCTCAATGCCCTGGTGATCCGGCGCACGGAGCGGTTGCTGCATCTCAATGCCGAGCTGGAACGGAAGAATAGCGATCTGAATTCTTTCGCCTACATCGCTTCGCACGATTTGAAGGAGCCGGTTCGCGGCATGCATCATTTCGCGAAATTCCTGCGGGAAGATCACGCCGAGCAACTCGGGCCGGAAGGTTTGCGCAAGGTGGATACCATCGCCTCGCTCGCCACGCATACGAACGATCTCCTCGCGGCCCTCGCCCATTTCTCCCAGTTGGGGCGGATGGAATTGCAGCTTCGCGAATCCAATCTCGATCAGGTCCTGGACGAGGTGATGCTGGCGCAGGGCCTCAAATTGCAGGAAGGCGGCGTGAAGATCCAACGCCCCCGGCCCATGCCCACGGTGACGTGCGACCCGGTGCTGGTGCGAGAGATCTTTTCCAACCTCATCGGCAACGCCGTCCAGTACAACGAAAAGGCCGGGAAATGGGTCGAGATCACCTGGCTCGATCCAAAGCCGGGCGAGGAATCGCGCGGCCCGATTTTCACCGTACGTGACAACGGCATTGGCATCCGCGAACGCAACCTGGCCCTGGTCTTCCAAATGTTTCGCCGCTTGAACAAAGACCAGTATGGCCCCGGGACTGGCGCCGGACTCGCCATCGTGAAAAGCATCGTCGAGCGTCATGGCGGACGGATTTGGGTGGAGTCCACCCCCGGCACGGGAACCACCTTCCTTTTTACCCTGAAATGATGCCACCATCTGCCACCAGGAATGCGATGGCCCGGCGCGCGCTCGCTGCTTCGAGGAGGGTCGTTTGAAAATGTCTCATTCCATCCTCATCATCGAAGATCAGGACGCGGATTTCGAAGCGATCGAAAGAGGCCTTCGCCGGGTCGGCATCGAGTACCCCGTTGTCCGCTGCACCAATGCGGAAGATGCGCTCGATTATCTCTATGGGCGGGGCAAACATCGCCACGATCCGGACTGGCAGCTGCCCACGATCGTGTTGTTGGATTTGCGCCTCGACGGCGGGGACGGCCGGGAGGTGCTCGCCCGAGCCAAGCAGGATGACTATTTGAAAGCCATCCCGATCATCGTGTGGAGTGGCTCCACCGATCCGCAGGATGTGGAAATTTCCTATCGGCTGGGGGCAAATTCGTTTGTCCGCAAAACCTTCGATTTCGCCGAGGTGCAGCGCACGCTGGAGCGTGTGGCTCTCTTTTGGCTCGAAACCGCTGTTCTCCCCTTGCGCGCTGATGTCCGACGCGAATCTTGATCATCACGGAGTGGAAAGCCAATCGGGCGAACCCGCCGAACCGTCCACACCTGGGAATGTGGTGAATCTGGTCGTGCTGGATGACAGTGCCACCGATCGCGAAATTTTACGGCGCCTGCTCGCTTCGGATCCGCTGCGTGACTACGTGATTTCCAACTACACCGCCATCGAGGAAGCCCTCGATGCTTGCCGGAGGTCACAGCCGGATTGTGTGTTGCTCGATTATTCCCTGAGCGATGGAACTGGCTTGGATTTCCTGCAAGCGCTTCGCACCAGTGCGGACACGCGCGATATTCCGGTCGTGATGCTGACCGGGTCGGGCAGCGAGGAAGTGGTCGCAGATGCTTTTCGGGGGGGAGCCCAGGACTATCTGGGCAAGGGAACGCTCACGGCCGACAATTTACAGCGCGCGGTCACCGCGGCGATTTATAAAGCTCAAACCGAGCGGCTCCTCGAAACTCAACGGCGCGAATTGCAGCGTCTCTTTCTGGAGGCCCAACAGGCCAATGCCCGCAAGGATCAATTCCTGGCTACCCTCTCCCACGAACTGCGCACGCCCCTGACGCCCGTGCTCACGGCGGTGACCGCGATCAAACCTCGCGAGTTGTCCCCCGGAGAGTTGGAGGATCTTTTCGCAATCATCCGGCGGAATGTTCTTCTGGAGGCCCGGTTGATCGACGACTTGCTCGATCTGACCCGCATCACCAAAGGCAAACTCCTGCTCGATCTGCAACCGTGCGATGTCCACGATATCCTGAGGCATGCGATCGAGACGTGCCGCGAGGAAATCACCGCCAAGAAGATGAACCTGACGGTCGATCTGAGCGCCTCTGCCTCTTTGGTCGTGGCGGACTCGGCCCGGCTTCAGCAGGTGTTTTGGAATCTTCTGAAGAATGCGGTAAAATTCACTCCCGCGAACGGCGCCATTTTTGTCACCACGCGCGATCTGGCGCGGCGCCGGATGGAGATCACGATCCGGGATACCGGCATCGGCATCACCTCGGACGTCATGCCCAATATCTTTCGGGCCTTTGACCAGGGGCTCGAGGAGATTCCGCGTCGTTTTGGGGGCCTCGGCCTCGGTCTGGCGATTGCTGGTGCCCTGGTGGAGGCTCATCGTGGTGCCATCCACGCCGAAAGCGGCGGGCGCGATCAAGGGGCGACGTTTTTTGTGGATCTCCCCCTGGCGCAGGTCGAAGCCGCTCCCGGCCGATCGGCCGAAGCCCGTCCTGAACCCGAGGGCGTCGATCCGCCGCCGAAGATCTCCGGACGAGTGCTGCTGGTTGAGGATCACGTCGACAGCGCCCGGGTCCTGGCGGGCTTGATGCGGCGGCGCGGCCTGGATGTGGTGGTGGCGCGAGGCATCGAAGAAGCCGCGCAAGTTTTTGAGGCCGGAAATTTCGACGTGTTAGTGAGTGATATCGGGCTGCCCGATGGCACTGGTCTCGATCTGCTGTCGCGGATTTCCGGCATCCGCCAGATTCCGGCGATTGCCCTCAGTGGCTACGGTACCGAAGCCGACGCCGCCCGTTCGCGGGAGGCTGGTTTTCGAGAGCATTTGGTGAAGCCAGTCGAATGGCCGAAGCTCAATGCCGCCATTGTCCGGATCCTCGCTCATCGTTAACCGCACCAATCCCTCGGTGGCCCGCGCTTGCGGGACCGAGGGAGTGGCGATGCATCAAAGGTTCTATTTCGCCGCGGCGGGTTTGAGCAGGTTGCTGTCGCGCAGCCACTCGACCAGGCGGGTGGGCCAGGAGCGGATCGACTCGAGCTTGGAGCGGGTGCCCATGGTAAAGCCGTGCCCGCCGCTGGCGTAGAGGTGCACTTCCACTGGGCGCTTCACTTCTTCGTATTTGGCCAGCTGATCGAGGATCGGTTTCACGTGGCTGGTATCGTCGTTCGCCACGAGGAAAAAGGCCGGCGGGACATCGGTCGGAATCGGCCCCGCGGGCACTCCCAGCGGCCCCGGGTAGATGGAGATCTGGAAATCGGCCCGGCAGCTGGCGCGATCAATCGGGTCCGCCGCCTGTGGATCTCCGGCGGTCGGGCTGTACACGAGCATCGCCACGACTTCGCCGCCGGCGGAGAAGCCCATGATACCGATCCGGCTCTGATCCAGATTCCATTCGGCGGCCCGCGTGCGGATGATGCGCATGGCTCGCTGCGCGTCCTGGCGTGGATGGATCTCGAGCGAATAGGGCGAGTTTTGTTCGCGCGGCAGGCGATGCTTCAGCACAAAAGCCGTCACGCCGAGATCGTTCATCAGCTTGGCCGGTTCCACCCCTTCGCCGCCAAAGCCGAGCTGGCGATGGCCGCCGCCGGGAACGATCAGCACCGCTGCGCCATTGGCCTTCTCCTTGGGCGCCGGGAAAACCGTGATCGAGGGGTTGTGCACATTGGTCACCGTCGTGCCCTTCACCACTTCGGGTTCATCCTTCCGCGATTCAAACCCGGGCGCCCCGTTTTCCCAGAGATGAATGACGGGAGGTTCATCGGCACGAAGCACGCCGAGCGAAGTGGAAACGAGAGCGACAGCGAGAAGGGGAGAGAATCTGGACATGAGACCGATTCCTTTCCCACGGCGCCGCAAAATTGGGAAGCGGAAGAATCGAGGCAATGAAGCCTCAGGGACCTTTGGGGAGACGCCCGACCAGCACGAAGTCGCCCTCGGCGCCGAGCTCCCGCCAGTGCCGCGGGCCGAAGACTTTGGGCACATCCTCGCGTCGCGCAATTCCATAGGCGGTGGGGAGCTCAACCATCGCCTTTTCCAAGTGGTGGATATCCGGGAAAAGGCGCGCCTGTTGTTCCGGGGTGGGCTTGAGCACGACGTCCGCTTCGTCCTCAGTCACGCAGAGCAGGCGGCCGGTGGCGAAGGTGAAGCCCTGGGCGCGAACGCGTGCGGCAAAGAGCGTGGCCTGCTCGAAGTCGGGCTGCTTTTTGGCGATCTCTGCGAGGTCGTCGGTATCCGATTGTTGCTTGAGGAGAGGATCCGCAAAATCCCGCAGCGAGGCAAGAATGACGAGGAGGCCGAGCATGGTCGCGGCCATGCGGTGCAGCCATACGGTGCGGGCGCTGTGATCGCGCCACCACACGAGCACGGCCAGAGTAAAGGCAGGTAGCAGCGGGAGAATGTAGGTGGGCAGCTTGGAGCCGCTGCACGACAGGATGAGGAAAGGCGGGACGATCCAACCGAGGATCAATCCGTAGCTGGGTTCGCACAGAGTTCCGCTGCGCCAGCGCCGCCAGATGTCGCGGAAAATCGAGGGCAGCCAAAAGGTCCACGGGATGAAGGCGACCGGCAAGACGACCAGAAAGAACCAGAACGGTTTGCTGCGCCCGTGGGCGCCGGAGGTGAAGCGTTGGACCAGCTCGTAACCGGCGAAGTAGTGGAAGAGCTCCCGATGCGACATGCTCAGAGCGACGAACCAGGAAAGGCCCAGCGCGAGTGTGATCGGCAGGCCGACGGCCCAGGGAATGGCTGGGCGCGATATCTTCGGCGTAGCCCAGCGGAGACCGAGCGCCGCCGAGATCGGGACGACCAATGCCATGGGCCCTTTGCTCAGGAAGCCCAGTCCCATCGCAACGAAAAATGCGAACCCCCACCGGCGATCTCCACCGTGATATCGCCGTACCACACACGCGATCGCCAGCGTGATCCAGAAGGTCAGCAGCATGTCGGGCGTGAGCAGCCGCGCGACGGCGAAGAATCCGGCCGACGAAGCGAGTGTGAGGACTGCGGCCTGGCGCATGCCCTCCCCGAAAAGCATCTGGGCGATCCACGCGGTGACGGCCAGGGTGGCGAGGGCGGCAGCGACCGCGGGCAGTCTGGCTGCCCACGCGTGGACGCCGAACGTTTTGATCGAAAGCGCCGTGAACCAGTAAAGCAGCGGAGGCTTTTGGAAGTGGGGAATGCCGTTGAGATGCGGAATCAGCCAGCTGTCGCCCATGGCCATTTCGCGTCCGATTTCGCCATAGCGGCCCTCGTCGGGTTCATTCAGGCCGTCCCCGAGAAAGGCTAGGAAACAGGCTGCCACCAAAACGGCCCAGCCCCAGCGGCGAAGCAGTCCCTTCCAGTCGGGTGTCATTGATGCGCCTCCCTGGATCGCAGGGCGATCCGTGCCGGAGTGGTTCCGCGACGGCGGATGAACCAGGCCATTCCGAGCATATCCACCAGAGGCCGCCAGAGCATGACCCACAGGCCATACTTGGAAGTGCCGCGCAGGCGCGGGCGATGATTTACCGGCCGTTCCGCGATGTGGAAGCCCGCCGCCCGGGTCATGGCGGGCAGGAAGGAATATAACGTTCGCAAGGGGATGAACGCCTCGCGCACTTCGCGCCGAAAGACTTTGATCCCGCACCCGGTATCGCGGACGCCGTCGCGCAGGAAACGCGACCGTACTTTGTTCGCGATCCGCGACATCCAGCGGCGCAGGGTGGAATCCCGCCGATTGGCACGGTAGCCGGTCACGAAATCCGCTTCAGCCAACGCTTCGGCCAGTTTCGGAAAATCGGCTGGATCGTTTTGTCCGTCGCCATCGAGCAAGCCGATGGCTTTGCCCCGCGCCCGAAAGATGCCGAAGTACAGAGCGGGACCCTGGCCGTGATTATTGGCAAAATGAAAAACCCGGACCGCCGGCCATTCGGCGGCAAACTGATCGAGGACCTGGCCGGTATGATCATGGCTGCCATCGTTGATTAGGATGACCTCGACGGTGCCCAGGCTTTGAAGGGCGGGGCGGAGCTCCGCGAGGAGAGCGGGCGCCGCTTCTTCTTCGTTAAAAAAGGGGATGACGACCGATAGATCGGGAGAGTCGGCAAACATGCTCGGTGGGGCCTAGCGGCGGGAGGGCCCCTTGCTGCCGCGCGGTGATTTCACCTCGATCAGCTCCACCCGTTTCCGATCGTGGTTTTCGGTTTCCAGCACCACCTGGCCGACTTCCTTCGAGTAAAGCTTGTGCTCCACGTGGCCGCGCTCGAGCGCGGACCAATCCTCGGTTTTGACGCATCCGCCAAAGGAACCGTAGGGCACTTTGACCGTGGCCTTGGTGCTTACGATTTTGCCCATGTCCTCGGCTTCGCCCTTTTTGTACTCCTGCCTATACGGGGCGCCCAATGTCAGTTTTGCCGGCATGGCGATGCCGGGTTGTGCGCCGTGCACACCGGCTTCCCAGGAGCCTTTGGTGCTCGCCGCCCGACCGTTTTCGTACTCCTTCGAATCTTCGCCGAAGTACCAGACATTGCCTTGCCGATCCTGAGCATACCAATCGTAGGTTTCCTCGATCAACCGGCCATTGAGCCAGACTCGATCCCACACGACCCGGGTGGTGACTCCCATGACCTCTTTTGTGCGGTTGGTGACGATGACTTTGTTAATCTCCGTCCCTTCGCGATCCTGCGCCCGGTAGGTGAAGGTGGTTCCCGGAGTCAGGGTGAAATAGGGGTGGTTGACGGTCGCCGAAAATTCAGACGGCTTGATCTTGGGCCGGTACGGTTCGCCGGCGAAGCTCTCCGGAGTGAATGTCCCGACCAGCACGGCGGCAACGATGCTGGAGAGAAGGTAAGCGACGGGCATCGGACGCGATGAGAGCGGCAGCGGTCGTGAGATAGCGTTCAAGACAAGGAAGAGCGGAATTGAGGTAAGCCCCACTATGCGTGCACCCGAGTGACGACTGACCCTTGTGAATAATGACAATGTTGTCATCCGTTAAGTACGTGGCAGACGGGGAGGGAGACCTACGGTAGATCCTCGGTCGCCGACGGCGTGGAGAAGCGTCCCCATTTCCAAGCGAAGGCGGGGAGTACGAGGAGGTTGAGCATGGTGCTGGTGATCAGGCCGCCGAGAATCACGATGGCCATGGGGCCCTCGATTTCGCGTCCGGCTTCACCGCTGCCCAGCGCCAGCGGCAGCACGCCGAGGGCGGTGACCAGGGCCGTCATGAGGATCGGCACGAGCCGTTCGTTCGCACCGCGCACGACCGTCTCGAGACTCCAGGCGCAGCCTTCCTTCTCCACGAGATGCTCGTAGTGGGAGATGAGCATGATGCTATTGCGTGTGCTGATGCCGAAAAGGGTCACAAAACCAACCCATGAGCCGATCGAGGTGGAGCCACCGCTGGCGAAGACCGCGAGCACCCCGCCGACCAGGGCAAAGGGCAGATTGGCTAGCACGAGAATCACGTGACTGGCGCGGCGAAAAAGGAGCGAGAGCAGGATCAGAATGCCGGTGAGCGCGACCGAAAAATGAATCACCAACTCCTGCCGGGCGCGGCGCTGTTCCTCCGCAGCGCCACTCCATTCGAGATAGACTCCGGCAGGCAGCTTCACACGCTCGGCGACCCGCTGCCGGGCTTCGGCGACGAATGAGAAGATGTCCCGTTGTTCGACGTTGCACGTGATCGTCTGCCGGCGGCGGGCGCCGTCATGCTGGATACTGGGCCGGCCATTGGTCAGTTCCACATCGGCCAGTTGCCGCAGCGGCATCCGCAGGCCATCGCCATTGGTGAGCAGGAGATTGCCGACCGTTTCCGGATCACGGCGCGCTTCCGGAGCGAGCACGACGGCGAGTTCGTGGATCCGGCTGCCTTGGACCATCTGCGCGATATCGGCGCCTTGAAATGCAGCCTCGATCGCGTCGAGCACTTCCACCGGGCGAAAACCGAATTGGGTGAGACGCGCGGGCCGCAGATGGATCGCCAGCACCGGGGCTCCGGGTGGGGCTTTGACCTGCACGTCCGCATGGCCGTGGACCGCCGAGAGCTCGGTGGCGATGTTCCGGGCGACGGAGTCAATGGTGTCGAGGTCTTCGCCGAAAACATTGGCCACGACACTGGCGGTTTCACCGGAGATGGTTTCCCCGATCCGGTCGCCGAGAAAGGTCAGCACTTCGCTTTGGATACCGGGAAATTCCTCCAGTAGCTGGCGCAGCCAGGCCTGCGTCTCCACTTCCTCTGCCGGGGAAGTACCGCGTTTTAGCTCGACGTGAAATTCGCTTTGATTCGGCCCCCACGTATCTTCGCCCGATTCCGCCCGGCCGACCTGCTGTTCGACGGTGGCAATGTGTTTGTGCGCGAGCATGGCGACGGAAAGCTGCCGGCCGATGCGCAGCGACTCCTCGAGCGAAGTCCCGGGCCGCGCTTTGACGCCGATCACGAAATGGCCTTCGCGAAATTCGGGCAGCAATTCGCCGCCAAAAAAGGGGGTGACGGTGCAGGACCCGACGACCAGGAGCAACGCACCGAGCAGGGTCCAGCGGGGCGAGCGGACGAAGAGCAGCACCCAATCGCGGTGAACCGCTTTCAGAAAATCGATCCACCTGGGCTCCTCGTGCGCCGGCGCACGGCTGAGAAAAGCCAGGGCCAGAGCCGGAGTGAGCGTGAGCGCTGCTCCCAGGGAGGCGAGAATCGACAGGATGAACGCCATCCCGAGTGGAGCAAAGAAGCGGCCTTGCAGGCCGGACATCGTGAGCACCGGGAGGAAGACGATGGCGACGATGAAGGTGGCGTAGACGACCGAGCTATTCACCTCCAGCGAAGCGTCCAGCACCACTCGCCAGAGCGTTCGCGGTGTGGAGAGCCCGGCGTTTTCACGCAAGCGGCGGAGGATGTTTTCCACATCGATGATCGCGTCGTCCACGACCACGCCGATGGCGACGGCGAACCCGCCGAGGGTCATCGTATTGAGCGACGCACCGAAGGCATTGAGCACGAGCACCGCGGTGAGCAGCGAGAGCGGGATCGAGATGAACGAGATGAGGGCCGTCCGCCAATCGAGCAAAAACAGGAGCAGCACGAGCCCGACGAGGCTGCCCCCGATCAGAAGCGACTTTTGCACGTTGCCGAGCGCGGTCTCGATGAAGGTCGCCGGACGATGCAGCCGGGGATAGACATGGATGCCATGGCTAGCGAAAACCGGCTGGAGTTCGGCCAACGCGTCTTCGAGTGCGTGCGTCACCGCCAGCGTGTTGGCGCCGTATTGGCTGGCCAGGGTGATCAACACTCCCGGTCCACCCATGATCAGCGTCTCGCCAAATTTCGGTTCGGCGTCGAGGACGACCCGCGCCACATCCTTGATCCGGACGACGGGCGCCCCCTTGCGCAGAGCGACTTCGCCCAGCTCTTCCGGGGTAAACATTTGGCCCTGCGATTGGATGACGATGCGCTGGCCGGGGGTATCGATGAACCCTGCACCCCGAACCCCAGTCGCGAGCCGCGCCGTTTCCAGCACATCGGACAGGGAAAGGTCGAAGGCGGCGAGCCGCTCGGGGAGGATTTGAATTTGCAGTTGCTCGACCTCTCCGCCGAACACATTGGCGTGAGCCACCCCGGGCACGGCGAGCAGGCGCGGTTTCAGCGTCCAATCCACGAAAGTCCGCAGGTCCCGTCCGGACATCGTCTTCGAGGTCAGTCCGATCTTGAGCAGATCCATCGTGGAAGAGGTGAGCGGCGACAGCGTGGGGGCGCGCACCCCATCGGGCAGCTGCCGGGCCAGAGTCCCCAGCTTTTCGGCCAGGGCCTGGCGGGCCAGATGGATGTCGGAGCCTTCCTTGAAAACCGTGGTGACCACACTCAACCCCTGAATACTTTCCGAGCGAACCGATTCCAGATCAGCGGCGCCATTCACGGCGCTCTCGATCGGCCGCGTGACCAGTACCTCCACCTGATCGGCGGAAAGTCCCGGTGCCTCGGTCTGGATCGTCGCCTGGGGTGCGACGAACTCGGGGAAGACATCGAGCGGGGCCCGCGCCGCGATGTAGCTGCCCCACACGAGAGTCGCCACTGCCAGAGTGATGACGATCCCGCGGTGGCGGAGCGAAAGCTGAATGATGAAACGCAGCATCTATTCCGAATCTCCGGCGCCCTGCCCTTTCAGCTCTTCCGAAAGGAGCGCCTGCGCTCCGGTGACGACGACAGAATCGCCCGCCTTTACGCCTCCTTCGGAGGAGACAAACCAGCCACGTTCTCCCTCGAGGGGCGTATCCAGACGGATCGCCTTGCGGGTGAATTTTTCCTCCTCTGACCGAAGATAGATCCAGGCCTGCCCATCGTGGCGCAGGATGGCTGAACGTGGCACGGCGAAACCAGCCACTGGATTTCCCGGCAGCTCCAGCCAGGCGGTGAGGGCCATGCCAGGTCGCAGCGGGAAGGCCGGTTGCTCGAAGCGCAAAAGGAAACCCTGCGCCTGGGTTTTGAGATCCACATCGGCCGCCGGGGTGATGACCGCCGTGTCCAGCGGCTGATCTTCGTGCCCCAGGATGGCGATCCGCGCGCGGGTGGGGGATTCGAGCATCGCATCGCCGGGCAGAATATCGACGCGCACCAACGCGGCCTCGGCGCGAACGAGCTTTTCCACAAAGTCCCGCCGGAGTTGCGGGGATAGATCGGCGATGGCCGGCCCCCAGTTGAGCAGCGCGGTGCGGCGCATACTGCTGGCCTTGATTTCATCGGCGCGAAATTGAGCCTCGGCGGCTTCGGCGATTTTGCGTGAGGTGTTTTCTCCGGCCGCGAGCAATTTTTGTGAGCGCTCGTACTCGGCGCGGGAGGCAGAGAGCGCAGCCTCGGCGGCCGCGAGTTCGCCATCCAGTGTGGCGAGCGGAGTGGGATCGAGCACCCGGCCGAAACCCATCCGGCGAGGCTGCAATTCGGTTTTGACCGGCTCTCCCGTCGCCAGCGCGAGAGCCTGCGCTCTTTCCTTGGAAAGGTGGACGGTGAATTCCTCGGGGGCGGATTCTTCTTTGGCTTCCGCCGGCGCGGCGTGGGCGCTCTCCGCTTGGTCCGCCTGTTGATGGCGAAGGCCGAGCCTGAGGGCCCAAGCCAGGCCTGTGGCCAGGGCGATCGTGAGCAGAAAATGAACGGCCTTCTTCATGGTTCGAGCGGAGTTTGGGTCGCTTCTTCCAGAGCTCCGGCGGCGGCCTGGAGTTCGCTCAAGGCATCGAGACGGGCCGTGAGCGTGGTGGCCCGCTCGACTTTGGCGCTGAGCAGCGCGAGTTTGTCGCCTTCACCCGCGGTCACCAGGCGCTGCTCGAAGGCCAGCTGCTTTTCTTGTTCGCTCAGCATTTCCTCCGTCGTCGCGAGCTTGGCTTGCGCGGCTTTGAAGGTCGCCCAGGCCCGGTCGCAATCCGCCAGCACTCGAGCCTGCACCGCATGGAAGCGGGCTTCGGCCTCCTTGCGCTTCGCTTCGGCTTCGCGGATGGGCCCGCGGTTCTGGTTCAGGATCGGCAGCGTCAGCCCGATGCCGAGGCTCCATTTGTTTTCACCGGTATCGAGCTGGTAGCCGGGATTGAGATGCACGTCCGGGTACTGTTTGGCGACCTCCAGCCGCAACGATCCTTCGGCCGCGGCGTAGTCGGCCAGCGCGGCAACCACATCGGCACGATGCGTCAGCGCAGCGCGTCGCTGGTTGGTGGGCCGCACCGGTACCCGGCCAAAATTCTCCAACGAAAATTGCACCCCGCTCAACGCCTCCGCACTCAAGCCGAGGGCCTCGGTCAGCGCCACGCGGGCGAGGCTCGCGCTCTTCGCTGCATCCGCGGCCTGCAGGCGGAGTTGAGCCTGCAAGATGCGCGGTTGCACCGTCTCGCGGCGTGATTCGGCTCCTGCTTGAATCCGCTCTTCAAGCACCTGCAAAACTTCGTTCTGCCGCGCGACGGCCTCGCCGAGCAAGGCCACGCGCCGGTCCGCCACATACAGCTCAAGGGCGGCTTTTCGCACCGCGGCGCGTGCTTTCCAGACCGCGGCGACCACCTGGGCGGCCGCGCTGTTGGCATTCGCCCGCGCGACCTCCAGCCGCCGCGAACGCTTTCCGGCCGTCTCGAACGTCCAATCGAAATCGACGCCATAGGTGCCTGCAATCCAGCTGGTATAGGGCGTCACGATTTGAGGGGAGAGCGCGATGGTGGGGTTTGGCCGTTCACCGGCGGTGAGAATCGCCGCCCGGGCGGTCTCGTATTGAGCCCGGGCTACGGCGACGTCGGGAGCCGAACGATCCGCTTCCTCATACAGCGCCCGCAGGGTCCAGGTTTTTGCGGCCAGCCTCCGGGCCCGGAGTTGCTGGGCGTGCGCGGCGGGATCGATCGGGTGCGGGGAGTAGGCCACGCACCCGGCGGTAACGAGCAGGGTAAATAGTCCGCCACCCGACCTCAGCGTGTGGACCAGGCGAGGCGAGATTCTGGTCGCGGGACGAACCGGTCCGTTTTCGCGCGGCATTGATTTTTTAGTGCGGTGGACAGAATGAAAAGATGCGAGGAGAACCGGGGGAAGGCGGTGGCCAGCGGGGGCCAGGAAACCACACTGCGGGTGACAGTGGCCGGTCCTCGAAATGACAGTTTCGTCATCAAACGCCTCTGGCATTGTGTTGTCTCAGCAACGCGTTCCCTTCCAGCGTTCCACGCCGCCCCGCTTTCATCGCCCATATGCGCATCCTCCTCGCCGAAGACGAAAAGAAACTCGCCAGTTTCATCCGCAAGGCGTTGCAGGAAACTGGGTTTGCGGTCGACGAAGTGCGCGATGGAAATAGCGCCCTCGAACAGGCCTGCTCCACCCCGTACGACGCGATCATCCTCGATATCATGATGCCCGGACGCGACGGGCTCAGCGTGTTGAAGCTGTTGCGGGATCAGCGCGTCGATACGCCCGTGCTCATCCTGACCGCCCGCGGCGAAGTCTCGGAGCGGGTTGCCGGCCTTGAAATCGGGGCCGACGACTACATGGCCAAGCCTTTCGATCTGCGGGAACTCCTCGCTCGCGTGAATGCCCTGACCCGGCGCGGTTCACCCGTGAAGACCACCCTGCTCAAGGTGGGCGACCTCACCATGAACGTGCTCACCCGCGAGGTGAAACGCGGGAGCCAGAAAGTGGAACTGGCCCTGCGGGAGTTTGCCCTGCTCGAATTTCTGATGCGGTCGCCCGATCGCGTTCATTCCCGGACGAGTCTTTGCGAGCGGGTTTGGGACTATCACTTCGATACCGGGACCAACCTCGTGGATGTGTATATCAAACGGGTGCGGCGCAAGGTCGATGATCCATTCGAAACAAAGTTGATCCACACCGTTCGCGGGGTGGGGTATATGATTCGGGAGCCACTGTGAAAAACTGGTCTTTGCGTGCCAAACTCACGGCGTGGTCGGCCCTGGTGGCCGGCGTCGCCCTGCTCGCTTGCGGGATCGGCGCGGTGATTTTCCTCCAGGAGGAACAGATCGAAGCCCTCGACGATCAGTTGCGCAATGAAGCGCACACCTTCTTCGGGAACGTCGTGTGGCAAAAGGTCGACGGGCAGCAGTTGGAGCGGATCAAGGCGATTGTGCCGGTCACCCGCACCCGGCGGCACGTGGAAATTCTCGGCCCTCAAGGAGAGACTATCTATGTCGACAAAAACGCCCGGGCCGAACCGCTGCCTCACCTGGCGCCGGGCCTCCACACGATCGGCATCAACCGCAACCGCGCGCGCTTGGGCATTTTTCGCGAAGACGGGTACACCTTGCTCCTGGCGATGGACCTCGCCGAACTCGATGAGGACGCACGCCTGCTTTGGGTCGAGTTTGCCATCGCCTTTCCTCTCCTGGTCGGGCTCGTGGCTATTGGAGGCTGGTGTCTGGCCCGCAGCGCGCTCACTCCGGTCAGCGAGATCACGGCGGCGGCTGAGAAAATCACCGCCAATCACCTGGGCCAGCGATTGCCGCAGCCGATCACCCGCGATGAGATCGGCCGCCTGACTGAGGTCCTCAACGCAATGTTCGACCGGCTCGATGCGAGTTTCCAGCAAGCGGTTCGATTCAGTGCGGACGCCTCGCATGAACTCAAGACCCCGCTGGCGGTGCTCCGCACCAGCATCGAAGACCTGATGGAATCGCCCGATCTCGCTTCTCAAGACCGGGCGGCGGTCGGCGCTTTGCTCGAGCAAACCAGCCGCCTCACTTCCATCACCGAAGTCCTCCTGCTCCTCTCCCGCGCCGATGCAGGGCGGCTGCAACTCGACTTCGCAGCGACGGATGTGGCCGAGATCATTCACGGCTGTGTGGAAGACGCCCGCGCCCTGGCGGAGGACCGCCAGATCGAGATCGAAAGCGAAATCCCCGAAAGGCTCCTCGTCGCGGCCGATGGCCGCCGTCTTGCGCAAATTCTCCTGAACCTGTTCGACAATGCCGTGAAGTACAACCGGCCGCGCGGGCGCATCCGGGTCGCTGCCAGCTACGAAAGCGAATATCTCACCGTCTCCGTGTCCAATACCGGCGGCGGCATCCCCACGCACCATATCTCGAAGCTGTTCGACCGCTTCTTCCGCTCCGATGTCTATCCCGATACCCCCGGCCAGGGCCTCGGGCTCAGTCTCGCCCGCGAACTTGCCCGCGCCCACGAAGGCGATCTCACCCTCGTGCAGTCCGACCCGGCCTGGACCACTTTTTGCCTCCGGATTCGGGCCGTTCAGCTCAAACCGGAACTAAACATGCTGTCCGCCGTCGAGCACGGTGAAGTGCTCCGAGATTGATTCCCCGTCTCCAGCTTTGGAGAATGAGGGATGGATGAAACGTTCGAGTTCTTTTTGAAGAATTTTGGGCCGCCGATCGCCCGCCGCGAGGTCGACCCCGACTACGCGAAAACCTTCGCGAAGCGTCTGCCCGCCCAGTTGCTCGAATATTGGGTCGAGCACGGATTCTCCGGCTACGCCGATGGACTCCTTTGGACAGTCGATCCGCGCGAATACGAAGACACGCTCAAGATGTGGCTCGCGGGAACGCCCTTCGAGGGGCAGGACGATTTTCACGTCATCGCCCGCACGGCTTTTGGCGATCTCCACATTTGGGGAAAGAAGTCGGGATCGTTTCTCCAAATTAGTTCGCTGCATGCGTTGCTTTTCCCGGATCGTTCCGCGTCAGAGTCTCTGAAGAAGTATGGGGAGGTCATTGCCCTGCAGTCCTTTTTCATCAGCTGCGCGCGGGATCAGTTCGACTGGATGGACGACGATGAGGAACCGCTCTTTTCCCGCGCCTTAAAAAAACTGGGGCCGCTGGCCTCCGATGAAATGTATGCGTTTGAACCGGCTCTCGCCCTCGGCGGCCCGGTCGAACTGGAGAACCTGCGCATCGTAAAAATCATCCCGCACCTGCAATTCCTCGCGCAGTTGGAGCCCCCACGAATTCTCGAGAATCCGCTCCTTTAGACTTCTTTGGCGGACCTCGCGGTGATGGGGCGGCGGCGTTTGCGCGTACCGAGGAGGAGCAGGGTGCCCAGAGCGAAGGGGGCGAAAGTGGCGGGCTCGGGAACGGGCACGAAATTGAGTTTCAGGTCGTTGCCCTGCTGGGTCACGAGGAAAGAGCCACCGGCGAGGCTGTTGGCGAAGCTGCCGAGATCGATGGCAAATTCGCTGGAGGCGAAACCCGTGATCCCGCCTGCCGCCGTCGCGAGCGTGAGCGAGAAGGGGACGAGCGGATCGAAGCCGGCGAGAGCGCCGGATTGCCCGCCCCCGGTTAGTGAAACCAGCGAAAGCGTCAACACCCCCGCGGTGTTCAAGCCGGCGGAGAGGTCGAGTACTCCGCTGATCGCCAGGAAATCGGCGCCAGTGCCCGGAGTTCCCTGCGGATTGTTAAGTTCAAAGCGGAGCTCCGCCCCCGGTTCGAGCGTGAGGCTGGCCAGCGTCGCCGTGCCGATGGAATTCCCCGGCGAAGCGAGAGCCCCGGAGCCGAGCGTGGTATCACCAAAGCTGCCTCCGCCTTTGATCGCGCCCCCCGACTTGACCCTGAGCGAGCCGGTCTGGCTGCCGTTGTTAAGCAGAGTGGTGCCCAGTTCGATCGCGGACCCGGCTGTCGTGGAGAGCGTGCCGCCCACGCTCACGCTTGCACCTTGAGATCCGACCAGGAAGAGGGTGCTGCCCGAGTTGGCGAGCACGGCTCCACCATGCACGGCCACCGCGCCGCCGAGCGAAGCGCCCTGCGTATTCATCGTGCCATCGAGCGTGAGCGAGGTGGCGGGGTTGGCGGTGAAATCGCCGGTTGCATTCAGCGTGCTGCCCGCGGCCTGGGTGAAGCTCGACGTACCGGTGAGCAGGACGTTGTCGAACGTGACCGTACCGCCCGATTGGCTCAGCGCCGCCCCCGAAACCGCCCGCACCGTTTCAAGCTGGGTGCCATGGGCAAAGACGTGTTGTCCCGCGCCGAGTGCACCAAAAAAGACGCTGGCTCCATTGTACGTGAGCTGGCCGCCGGTCGGCGGAAAGAGGGTGCTCGCATTCAGTTGAAAGGTTTGGGTGATCGCCGCCGCGGGATCGGTAAAACTGAGCGAACTGCCGTTGAAAAGGGTCACGGTGCCTGTGCCGATCGACGTCCCGCTTTTCGCGCTGACACTGCCACTATTGACCGTGAGGCCACCGCTGAAGGTGCTGGTGGTTCCGTTCAGCGTCAGCCCGCCCGCCCCGTTCTTGATAATCTTCCCCGTGCCCGTAATTGTACCGGCGATGGTGAGATTCTGATTGCCCGCGACCGTAAGCGAATTCGCGCCGAGATCGAGGCTGGCCAGGGCGGCGCCGGCGCTATTCGCCGCAGTGAGTGTGAGCGAGGTGGTGATTTTTCCAGCGCCGGTAAAGGCAAGCGAACGTGGGGTGCCATCCACACTCTCACCAAACGTGGCATTGGCCGTGATGTTGATCGGATTGCCCAGCGTGCGGTTCCCGCCATCGGCAATCACCGTACCTGCACCGAGGGTATAGGTCGAAGGCGTCTGATTGGTGGTACCGAGTGCACCATCATTTGCGACGGCCAGGGTGCCGGCGAACTGGGTCACGGCCAGCCCTGGATTGGAGGCTCCGTTGAGGCGCAACACTCCCGCGCCATTGAGCAGGATCGTGCCATTGCTGAGCGGCGCGCGCACATCCAGGTCGTAGGTGCTGGTGCCGCGGAGGGCGCCGAAACTCCGGCTGCCGCCGCCGAGATCGACTTTCCCATTCGCCCCCGTGGCGGTGATGACGCTCGTCGTGGGGCCGGCCGCGGCGACGACACCGCCCCGAAGGGACAGGGTGGCATTGGTGCGGACCTCGCCACCGTTCAGCGCGAGATCGGCGGTCTGCCCATTGAAATCGCCGAGATCCAGGAGCCCGTCCCGATGAATCGTGACCTGGGTGCCGGTGCTCAATTGCACCGGCGCCAGTTGCCGCACGATCACGCTGCCCGGCGCGCCAGGATTCGCCGGATTCCCGATTTCAAGGTCTCCGCTGATCGCCAGTGCGGTGGGAACCTTGGCCAGGGCCAGGGTGCCGCCGAATACCTGATAGGTGCCGTTCGCGGTATTCGAGGAGGCACCCGAGAGAGTGAGGGTGCCCGCACCCAGTTTCACAATGCGCGCCCCGTTGCCCTGGATCGAGCTGCCAAACGTCACATCCTGGCCATTGGTATCGACCTGAAATTTCTGCACGCCGGAGGGGTTGAAGCGTGAGGAGTAATCGGTCGCGGCGCTGGCGGCGGTGTAGCGGAGCGTGCCGTCACCGGTAAAAAGGATGGTATTGCCGGAGCCGAGGGCGTTGGCGCTGTTGAGTTGCACCACTCCGCTGTTGAGCGTCACGGGGCCGTTAAACGTATTGTTCCCGCTCAGGATCAGCGTCCCCGGACCGTCCTTGATGAAATTGGTCGGCGTGCCGGAAATGATCCCGGAGAGGGTCAGCGTGCCGCTCCCCGTGCCGCCGATGAGTAGTTGCCCGCTCAGCGAGACGGGATTGCTGATCACCACATCGGTGCTCGCTGACTGCGTCAGCGTCGGCTGGATGCCGGTGCCCGACGTCGGGGTGAAATTGAGCTGGCTGCCACTGATCGTCGTCACGTTCGACGAAGCGTCGAAGGTCATCGAGTTCAGCAGAAACGGATTCGCGATGTTTTGCGTCGCCGTGGTTTGCACCGAGCTGGCCGTGAAGATCAGCCCGGTGTCATCCGCCGAAGTCGGAGCGCCCGTGGTCCAGTTGTTGGCCGTGCTCCAGTTATTGTTGAGGGTGGCGCCCGCATGCGAAGCCCCACCATCCCAGGTAAAGGTCACCGCAGGTGCCGCGATCGGCGTGACGAGGAAAAAGACGGAGGGACCAAAACAGGAACACAGGGCCGCAAGAATCGAAGTTTTCACGCAATTTGGGATCGAAAACGGCGGCGCTTATAGAGCGTTTCATCTCACGACGCCAAGCCCCAAACTCCGTCTCGATTGACGGAAAGAAAAGTTCCTCCGACCGAAAATTCCGGAGATATCCGGACACGCAAGAACGCCTTCCGCCAAGCCGCAACTCGACGCGAACTTCGATTTTTCGCTCCTATCGCGGAGCGATCAATTCCTCGACAACTCTTCGACCGGATGGATGGGGTCGGGGTCGGTCGGAGCTTCGGCGGGCGTCATGTTTGGCCGCTCGAGCAGGTAGCGGTCGAAGCGATTTTCCGAGTCCACCAGGATCACCGCCGGGTGCACGGGTTTGCTGGAAAACTCGAAGCCCATGATGATCACGCGGTCCCCTTCGCTGATGTGGTGGGCGGCAGGGCCGTTCATGCAGATCTCGCCATTGCCCGGGTGCTCTCCGACGATGACGTAGGTCTCCAGCCGGGCGCCCCGGCCCGAGACGATGAGCACCTTTTGCCCGGGCCAGAGATTGGCGCGCTCGACCAAAAGGGGATCGATGGTAACGCTCCCGATGTAGTCGAGTCGGGCCATCGTGACGGTGGCATTGTGGATCTTGGAACTGAGGAGCTCTCTCATGGCGATACTAGATGGGTAGTGATGGTAACGAAATGCGTGCCAAGCTCCGCCCGAAGTTGCGCCTGGGCCTCGTAGGAAGCCAGCGACAGGCCGGTCGCGGAAAAATCCGGCGGCGACGAAAGCAGGGCGGTGCGCAGCGCGAAGAATTCGCGCAGGGAAAGGGCGAGGTCCGCTTGCAGCCAGGTCCGGCCTTCCGCGATCCAGCGGTGCAACCAGATGGGCGCATTTGGCCGAGCGTGATGCAGGCCATAGAGCAGCAGCGCTTCTCCGACCGCTGAGACGGAATCGGAGTCCGGCAGAGTGCGAGCGAGTGCGGTCGCCACGAGTTTTGTCCGGCTGGGGTCCTCCTGGAGGAAGACGGAATCGACCTTGATCGCGACCGCACAAGTCGGTGTCAATGCGCCCAGCTTCGTCTCCATCGCGGCCAGCGCTAGCGGGTCGGCCACGACGAATGATTCATCCCAGGCCGGCGGCAGCGATGCGGTGATCCCCGCCGAGCAGAGGTGGGCCGGCACGAGCGGCGCGACGAGTGTGGTGATGAGGCGATCGTCCGGGCGCGGGCACTCCGCTTGCACCGTCGTCTGCGTATTGGCGGTGTCGAAATTCCGCGCGATCTGCAGCACGTCGTTGACCGAAAAGCCCGCCCGAATGGTGGCGTCCCAAATCGGCAGCGTATCGGTGATGGGATTGTCCATCTGCTGATGCACCGTGTTCCACCATTCCTCCCAGCTCAGCTTCGGAATCCCGATACGGGCAAAGGTCTCGTGAATCGAGAGCGGGTGGGGAGTGTTCAGGTGGTAAGCCCGGCCAACGGAAGTCGGTGCCAGGACGAGCTGCGCCGCTGCCGCCGTGACGTAGTCGACCGGGGTGAAGTCGATCCGCGTATCGATATCGGGGTACGCTCCGGCCGCGATACAGCCGGCGATGAAACGGCCCTGAAAGTCGGCTTCATTCACTTCGCCCGTCTGGCTATGGCCGCTGGTCGGCCCGGGCCGGAGGATGCGGGCGGCCAAGCCGGCGCGCATCGCTTTCTGGACGAGCCGTTCGGCGACCCACTTGCTCTGGGTATAGCCGATCGCATTGCCGCTGCTGAGTTCCAGCGGCGTGTCTTCCTTGATTGGCTCGACGGCCGTTGCCCCGAGTGCTTCGAAGACCGCCAGGGTCGAGAAGTAGGTGAGCGTCTTGGCCCGCCCCGAACCACAGAATTTCAGCACCTCCAGGGTGCCGAGCACGTTGGCACTGCGGCAGGTGGAGTAAGGCTCCAGGAATTTCACCTTCGCCGCCGCGTGAATCACCGAATCGACTTCAGTGGTCAGAGCCGCATAGGTCGCCGGATTGAGGCCGAAGAAAGGCAGCTCGATGTTGCCGACGATGGCGCTCATCCCTTCGGGCAGCGTGGCTAGGGTCGTACGGACCAAAGCGGTGATCTTGATGCCCTGGGCGAGCAAAGCCCGGCCCAACGGAGCGCCCAGAAAGCTGGTCGCGCCGGTGAAAAGCACGTGGACCGGCCGGGCCGCGGGCGCCGGTGCAAACTGCAGCGAATCGGCCAGGGTGCTGTCTGCTTCGAGCTGGCTGGCCAGATCCGCGGTGTCCTTCCGGGCGATGGCTTCCGCGTAGGCATTGAGCGTCGAGTATTCGAAGATCAGCCCCGTGGGCGCATCGATCCCGAGCCGTTGCAGCAGGGTGGTCCGTAGGCGGGCCGCGGCGAGGGAATTGCCGCCCAGGTCGAAGAAGTCGGCATCGCCCCCCGGCAGGGTTTCGAGCCGCAGGATGCTCTGCCAGATCGGGGCGATGGGGGTCGCCCGGGGCGTGAGCGGTTCCGGCTCCGTCTCGCGCTGGGAACGCAGCAAGCAGGGCAAGGCCGCGCGATCGATCTTCCCGTTGGGCAACTCCGGCAGGCTTTCGACGATGGCGATCTGCTGCGGCACCATGGGGGAGGGCAGCTTGGTTCGCGAAAATTGCTCCAGTTCGTCCGGCTCGCAATCGATGCTGGCCTCGACCACCACAGCCAGCGAGCTGTTGTGGAGGAAAACCGCGGCGTCGGTCACTTGTGGATGCGAGCGCAGGACGGATTCGATTTCTTCGGGCTCGATGCGCACCCCGGCGACTTTCATCTGCCGATCCTTGCGGCCCATGTATTCGATGAGTCCGCTGCCGGGAACACGGCGGCCGAGATCACCGGTGAGGAAAAGCCCATTCGCGAAGCGGTCCTGCGGGCCGCGGAGATAACCGGAAGCCATCACAGGACCACGGACCACGATCTGGCCGGGGAACCCATCGGGCGCGGTTCGCAGTTGCCCGTCGAGAATCATCACTTCGGCGTTGTCGATCGGGAGGCCGATCGGGATGGAAGCCCGGGTCAGACTTTCCGGCGTTACTTCAAATGAAGTCACGTCGCCAGCCACTTCGCTCGACCCATACAGATTGAGCAGCTTCACGCCGGGCAACCAATCCAGCAGGCTCTTCGCGAGATCCTTGGGCAGGACTTCACCGCTGGAAATGATCACGCGGAGCGACTCCAGCCCGGTGCCCAATTCGACCAGGGCGTGGAGTAGGGAGGGAACCGCGACCAGTCGCGTGACCCGGTGCTGCGTAATCGCTTTCGCGATCGTCTCGGGCAGCGAATCCTCGGCGATCACCAGCGGAATCCCGACCCGCAAAGGCGCAAAGATCTCGGCGACGGAGTCGACAAAATTGAGCGAGGTCTTGTGAATGGCGACCCCGTCCGGGCGGAAGGGATAGTGGCGTTCCATCCAGGCCAGGCGATTGATCGTGGCGTGGTGAGTGCCGACTACCCCCTTGGGCCGCCCGGTCGAACCGGACGTGTACAGGATGTACGCCGGATCGTCGCCCATCGGCGCCGGCTTCCCCGGGTTGCAGGGGATGATCCGCAATCCTTCTCCGATGACGAGTTTCGGCGCGGCGTCGGCCAGCATGAAGTCGGTCCGGTCACGCGGGTACTTCGGGTCGAGCGGCAGATAGACACAGCCGGCCTGGAGCGTGGCGATCACGGCCACGATGGCTTCCGGCGAGCGCTCGATCTGAATCGCCACGATGTCCCCGCGCTGTGCTCCTGCTCGCTGGAGGGTTTCGGTCAGCGTATCCACCCGGCGGGCCAGTTCGCCGTAGGTGATGATGCCGGTCCGCGAAATCAGCGCCGGAGCATGGGCCGGAACTGAGGTCAGCAGACCCTCCGTGAGTGAGGGTCCGGGCAAGCGCGGCACCGGGACCGCGGGGGCGGGTTCACCGGCAAAAAGTTCCTCGATCGTGAGCCGAGGATTGGCTGCGGCTCGCTGCACCGCGGTCATAAACTGCTCGGCAAAGGCGCGGATGGTTTCCTCCGCGAAAAGCGCGATCGGGTATTCGAGCCGGCCGTGAATTTCCGTCTCCTCCTGGGTGAGTTCGATCGAGAGGTCGAACTTCGCCCCGTGATTGTGCCGTTCTTCGATATGGATATCGAGCTCGCCGTCCACCTGCTCGCCCGCCGGCGTATTGAGGACAAAGAAAGCCTGGAAGATCGGGGAGTAAGCGAGATTCCGCTCCGGCTTGAGCTCCTCGACCAGCGACTCGAAAGGAACGTCGGGATGTTCGAAGGCCTGCAGGGTTGCCTCACGGACTTGATGCAAAAGACCGGGCAGCGTCATCGCTGGATCGATGTTCGACCGCAGGACGAGTGTATTGACAAAGAAACCGACGATTCCCTCGATCTCGGTGCGCGTGCGGCCCGCGTACGGGGTGCCGACCAGGACGTCGGATTGATTCGTCGCCCGCCAGAGCAGCGATTGAAAGATCGCCAGCAGGATCATGAACGGCGTGACGCCATCGCAGCTCTCCTGGATGGCCGCGATCTGCTTCGTCGGCACGGAGAGCCCGACCGTTCGCCCTTCGTGGGATTGCGAAGCCGGCCGCGGGAAATCCGTGGGCAGGTCCAGCAGCGGCAGCGGGCCGCGGAGGACTCGCACCCAAAACTGAAACTGGTGGCGGATCGTGTCGCTCCGGATCCACTGATGCTGCCAGGCCGCATAGTCTCCGTACTGGATTGGGAGCTTCGGCAGCGAGATGGAGGGATCGGCGTAGAGCCGGGCCATTTCCTGAGCGACTAGCGCGACCGACCAGCCATCGGAGATGATGTGGTGGGTGATGAAAAAGAGAACGTGGTGATCGGAGGAAAGATGCACCAGCGCGGTCCGGAAAAGGCGGCCTTCATCCAGCGGGATCCCCACCGTCGCCATTTGGTTGGCCAGCTGTTCGTACTCCGCTTCCGTCTCCACCGTGAACTCGGGCAGCTCCACCGGCACCGGATCAAGGATCACCTGCACCGGCACCCCGCGCTCGATCCGGATGGCCGTGCGCAGCGTTTCGTGGCGCTCGACGAGCACGCTCAGGGCGGCCTGCAAACGAGCCGTGCTGACTTCGCCCCGAATACGATAGGCCGTGGCGATGTTGTACAAATTCCCGGCGGGCTTGATCTCCTCGAGGAGCCAGAGGCGCTGTTGCTGGAGGGAAAGCTGGGCCCGGCTCGGATTGCTCCGCTGCGGGATTTCCTGCGCACCTTGGGTCAGCGCATATTCGGCCGCCATTGCGGCCTCCACATCGGCGCCTTCTTCCGGATCGAACTGGCCTTCGAACATGTCGAAGACGACGCTGCAGAAGGTTCCCAGTTCCGCGATGGTCGGCGATTCGAAGATGGTCGTGGTCGTGATCTCGATCTGAAACTCCCGGGCCAGCCGGCTGGCCGCGCTGGCTGCACGCAACGAGTCTCCTCCGCGGTCGAAAAAGTCTTCCTCCCGCCCGATGGCTTGCGCGCGGAGGACCTGGCAAAAGATGCGGTGAATCCGCTCCTCGACTTCGCCGATCGGCGGATCGGAATTCTCCTCTTCCGGCGGGGCCACGAGTCCGCGCCGGTCGATCTTCCCGTTGGGCAATTTCGGCAGCACCGACAGCGGGACGAACCGCGCCGGGACCATGTAGGCCGGCAGCTTCGCCTGCAGGTGTTCGCGCGCGGCGGCTTTCGAAACCACCGGTGGGGCGAAGAAAGCGTGAATCACATTTTCGCCGCGGCCTTGCACCACCGCGCATTCCTCGATTCCTCGCAAGCTCTTGAGCGCGGTCTCGATTTCGTAGAGCTCGATCCGGTAGCCGCGGACCTTCACCATGTTGTCCTCGCGGCCATGGTAGAGCAGCGTCCCATCCGGCAGCCATTCACCGAGATCGCCCGTGCAGTAGAGGCGGCCGTGGATCGGGTGATTGACGAATTTCTCGGCCGTCAGATCGGGCCGGTGCAGATAGCCCTCGGCCAGATTCGCTCCACTGACCGCGATCTCCCCCTTGGAGCCGAGCGGGGCTTCGCCGCCCATCGGGTCGAGCAAATGGATCCCCGTATTCACCATCGGACGGCCAATCGGGACGCCGCCTTCGACCGGGCAAAGCACGGGATGGAACGTCGCATCGCCGGCCACTTCCGACGAGCCGTAGTAGTTGAACAAGCGGGCTCCCGGCAGAGCCGCGAGCGTCGCGGAGACCAGATCCGGCAGCAGGGTTTCACCGCTGGAGACGAGGTGACGCAACGTCGACAATTGTTTGTGATGCTCCAGCAGCACACGCAGCAACGACGGCACGACGATCAGCCGCGTCACCCGGTGTTTTTCGATCGCGGCCGCCAGAATCATCGGGTCGCGGGCCGACGAATCGTCCAGCACCACCGTGGGCGTACCCATCAAAAGCGGGCCGAGAAATTCCGCGATGGCATCCACGAAATTCGGCGACGTCTTGGCGCACGCCACGTCATCGGGAGCAAAGGGGAATTCCTGCCAGGACCATTCGAGCCGATTTAGCGTGGCACTCTGGGTTCCGACCACGCCCTTGGGCCGGCCCGTCGACCCGGAGGTGTAGAGCACATACAGGGCATCCCCGGAGCAGGGCTGGCTGGTGGTCGGCCGTTCGGTGATCGTCACCATCGGGCCGGTCTGCGCGAAAACAAACCGGGCCTGACTGTCCTCGAGCATGAACCGCGTCCGCTCTTCCGGATAAGCCGGGTCCATCGGGACGAAGACCGCTTTTTTCTCAATGCAGGCCAGGATCGCCGCGAAGAATTCCTTCGAGCGTTGCAAACAAAGGGCGACACGTTCGCCGGGCCGCACGTGCTCGATTTGCGCGATGTACCCGTCCCGCAACTCGGCCAGCTGGCGGTACGTCACCGTACCCTCGCTGGTCAGCAGCGCCACTCGTTCGGGATCCTGCGCGCGAAATAGCGCGGGGATCGAGCGGGGCGGAAAAGGATGGGCCTTCCCATTGAACGACTCCAGCGTCGCCCGTTCGGCGGGCTGGGTGGAGCGAAGCTCCGCGACCCGACGCTGAGCTTCGATCTGGGGCAGCAGGCTGGCCAGGTGTTCGCCGATCCGCTGGGCCAGTTCCTGGCCGAGAAGTTCGGAGGTAAACGTGAGCCGGCAGCCGTTTTCATCCCCGATCAATTCGAGCGGATACTCGGTCTCAGCTGCGCTTGGGCTACCCAGCCGCAGAGCCGCCTGACATTCGGCCGTGGCATCCTCCACGGCAAAGGCCCGCTGTTGCAGATCCCCGAAGGTCGGGTTGTCCCGCAGGTCGTCGACATAAACGCCGCTCCGCTCCGACGAACGAAACGCCAGCGCGAAGCACGGGTTGTTGGCAAACCGCGCGAGAATCGTCCGAAAGGCCGGGAAGAGATAAGGGTGATCTGCTTTGACGCCGGGGAGCGGAAGAGTCGTGCGGTTTTCCGGGCGCGGGGCGTGGAGTCCGGGGAAGAGGAGGGAAGTAGGTTCCACTGCTGCTGAAAAAGACAAAAGAGACGCTGGCTAACGATGCTTGATGACGAACAGGGAAATGTCGTCCTGAACGGTGGCTCCTTGCATGAAGCCATTGAGGTCGTCGATCAATGCGGCGCGGATTTCACCCGCGGTGGGAAGATGGGCATACGATTTCAGCGAGGCTACCAGGCGTTCGGAGCCGTACAACTGGCCGGCTGGATCTTCCGCCTCGGTGACCCCGTCCGTGTAGAGCAGTACGAGATCGCCGGGCTGCACCTCGATTTCGCGGGTGCTGACCATCTCGTCGATGTCATCGATCAAGCCCAGCGGGAAGCCGAGGTCCTGGGTATCCAGACGCTCGACGTCCCCTCCGGCACGGCAGAGCAGCACCTCCTCGTGCTGCCCGCAGATCGTCAAAGTGCCGCCGGATTCCGTCCGCCGGTAGTCGATGATGGAGTAGGTGAGATTCTTGTCGTTATCGAGCCGCCGGGTGAGTCCGCAGACCGTTCGGTTCAGCGCCGTGAGATAGTGCGCCGGCTGGCGCATTTCGTCGATGTTCTTGCCCGCCTCGAAGAGCGCGCGGCCCGCGGCCATTGTCTGGAGCATCACCACGCCACTTTCCAGGCCGTGGTCGGTCACGTCGCCGACCGCAAAGATCAGGCGGCCTTCGGAGCACAGCGCATCGTAGAGATCGCCGCCGACCCGCTCGGCTGGTTGCATGTAGCCCGCCAGGTCGAGGCTCGGGTGTTTGCTCTGCAGTTCGAGATCGGTCGGCAGGGCCATCATCTGGAGCTTCCGCGTGATGTCCAACTCCGCGCCCATGCGCAGGTTTTCGTCTTTCAGTCGCTCGTTCAGTTCGGTGATGGCTTCGTTCGCTGACTCCAGCTCCGCCGTTCGCGCCGCCACCAGGCTTTCCAGGTTCTCGGTATGCTCACGGATTTGCTGGGTCATGAAATTGATGCCGCCCGCCAGGTGGCCGATCTCGTCCCGGTGCGGTACTTCCACCTGGATGTGATAGTTCTTGCCGCTGATCGCGGAGACGGCGCGGGAGAGGGTGGTGATGCCGGAGGCTTCCGCCCGGAAGAAGGTGACGAGGCCGGCCAGCAGGATGCATCCGCAGATGACCACGACCACGGTCTGCGAGATGAGCAGGGTGGAAGTCGCTTCCTTGAACTGGTTCTGCCCGCGGGTCACGGCTTCCAGGATTTCCTGGGTTGAGGCCACCGTGCCGACGATCCAGGTTTCCTGCTTCAGCGGCGGCGAGAAATCCCAGAAGGAGAACGGCGTCATCGCGCGGAGCGTGATGAGGTAATCACGGCCTTCGAACTGAATCTTCCGGCTGATCGACGAACCCGTATTGAACCGCGGAGGGAGGCGATCGATCAGCGTGCGCACTTCCGGAGTGATGCTGTCCGCCAGCTTCAGCTCGAGGCCGGTGACGGAGCCGCTCTTGTTTGCCTTCTTGAAACCTTCTTCGAAGCCCAGGATGCGCAGCCCGTCGTGATTGCAGGCCAGCACCTTTTTCGCGTCCTTCCGCAGCAGGAACGCAAAGCCCTGCTTCCCGACCTTCTGGCTTTCCACGATTTCCGTGAGCGTATCGAAGGCGACGTCCACGCCAAAGATGCCATAGACCCGCTTCTGCACGTGATCCCACACGGGATGATAAACCGACATGACGAAGTGCCCGGGATTGAAGGCGTCTTCGTAAGGCTGAATCACCGTGTGAATGCGATCGGAGCCGGTGAAGATATCGTCGAAGGTGAGTTTCGGATCCGCTGCGATCTTCGTCTGCGCCGCCTCATAGCGCGCAGTCCACGATTCGATCAGCCCATTCCAAAAGAAGCCCCACGTCTCTTTGTTGTTCCCACCCGGGTAGGCCGTCTCGGTATTCTTCACCACGTCCACCCACGGGCTGTTGCGGAAGAAACCCGAGTTCTTGCCGCCCTGGAAATAGACCTGCGGTTTTTTCAAGCCCGAGCGCCGGATCGGATCGAGCAGGAGCTTGAGCAGGCGGGTTTCGCTGATCGTCTGATCGGCGGTCGGATTGACGCCCACCATCCTGCCGCCCGGCCCGGGAAAGCGATTCACCGCATCCGGTCGTGCGCGCTCTTCCACCATGTTGCCATAGATCGAGAGGACGTCGCGCGGGTCCGTCGGCTTGGTCTGGATCCAGTTGCCGTAGCTGTGGCTTTCGTAGCTTTGCAGGGTCAGCGGCTGGTTGACGTCGAACGTCAGCACCTTGGTCGTGCCGGGATCGGACGGCTGAAGGCTCGCGGTGTGTTCGGCCCAGCTCCAGTCGCTCACCTCGACTTTGATGTCCCCCTGTTGCAGGACGAGAATACTGGCCGCCTTCTTGTCGATCGGCGTGACATCGGCCGGCAGGACGATGTCGACCTTTTCCGCGGTCTGGATGCGCGACCACTTGGTGCCCGGCACCGTCAGCGGATCAGTTGGTGGCGTGGTCTCCAGGTACGGGTCGGTGTAGACGCCCTGATCGCGAGTCGGCCCAAAGTTCGCGAGGAAGTCGTTCAGCGGCTTGAGGTCCTCGCGCTGATCCACCAGGCGCTGCACGATCGAAGCCCCGACGCCCGCTTCGTCCATGGCCTGGCTCACGGTTTCGTCGAGGCGCTTGGCGGCGATTTCACCCAGGTTGTCCAGCACCGTCACCGCGGTCGCCTCCGCCCGTTCCTTCATCTCGCTGGAGGCCCGGTTGCCCATTTTCGTGATGCTGTAGGCCCCGACCAGGACCACCACGAGCATGACGAAAAGGACGCCCAATCCAGTGAGCAGGAGGCATTTGGTTTGGAAATTGGCCCGCCAGCGCGCGGCCAATCCACCCACCCAGCTGAACATACCTCCGCTTTCGGGTCTCAGGATACGGACATCATCAACGTTCATGGTTCAGGAAAAATCAGGGCGCAATTGGAGAAGAGGAGGTGGAATCGGTGGATTCCGACGGTGCGGGCGGTTCGGTGTTGAACTGAAGCACGACATTGGCCAGCAGAATCAACCCACCACCGATCAGTAAAGACTGGGTCAGCGTTTCGTTTTGGTGAGCCGAACCGGTGAGCTGGGCGATCCAGCCTGGGATGAAGAGAGCAAAGGCGGCGGCGAAAACCGGTTCGAAAGCCAGAATCACCGCGGCCTGGGTGGCCGGCACAAACCGCTGGAAAGCGATCAGCAGCCAGTAGCCCGCCACGATCCAGGTAATGGTGGTAAAGGCCCCCACGCCCAGTGTGGCCGGGGTGGAGTAAATGTCGGCCAGGACCTGGGGCGACGACGCGAGCGGAATCGTAATGGCAAGATTGATCACCGCGACCGTGGCGGCCATGATCGTGGTCGACCGCAGGGCGTCATTTTCGGAATACACCGCGCGGCCGTTCCAAAGGACTTGGGCCGCAAACCCGAAGGAACAGAGCAGCCCGAAAAGTTCCCCTTTGCCCAGCGTGAACGCCTTCGGGTCGAACCCGGAGAGGACCCAGCACCCGGCGATCATCGCCACAAGTGCGCAGGTCGTCTGCAGCGAAGGCCAACGCCGGCTTTGCAGCGCGACGAAGATGACGATTTCCGCCGAGTAAAACTGGTTCAGAAACGCCACCGTCGAGCCGTTGGTGTAGCGCAGGCCGAGGAAAAGCAGCCAGAGGCCCGCCGCCGTGAAGATGCCCACCCCGATCCCTTGCTGGAGTTCCCGCGCCGTAAATCGACCGGGGCGGAAGACGATCACCATCAAAAGGCAGACCGCGGCCAGCCCAAAGAGCGAACCGAGGGTCAATCCGGTGAGCACCAGATCGTTGGTCGCCCCCGCCAAAGGATGCTGCAGCTCGAGGAGCGCCTTGTTCACGGGATAGGCCAAACCCCACCACATGGTGGTCATCAGCAGCATCAAAATGGCAAAAAAGCGCGTACGCATGAAACAGGGTGGAACTCTGAACCGGAGCGACAGAGCAAGTTCCCGCCCAAATGTCAGCGATTTCCTGAAGAAGTTGTACCCTTAAATAAGGAAATCCGTGCGCCGAGGATGGCCCACGCCGGAAAAGCGACAATTGCCCCGCTTTGCTGGGTGTGAAAAGCGCAGATTGATTGCGACAGCGTGTCGCAGTGTTCCATCTGCGGTCTTGCACATCGCAAAGCTTTGCCCACTCTCCACCGACGCATGATCGAGTACCTCACCATTCAAGGCTTCGGGAGCTTCGTCTGGACGCGCCCAAATAGCGCGTCAGGCCGTCTGGCATCGTCCTGGGAGCGATAGGGTGAAGGGCGAGCGTCTTTTGGACCTACGAGGTGTCGGGCCTGGCTTCCGCCAGCCTGTGTTCGCGCGTGAACTGGCGCTCCTGGTTTCCTCGCAATGCGCTGTCTCGACCGCTGCCCTGGCTCGATGAACACCTCTCTTTCCACCTCTCTTTTCCGTGAGCTGCGCCCGGAGTTTTTCCGGGTGCTTTGTGTGGATGATTCGCGGCTGTATTTGGATTCGCTGGATGCGCTCGAACGGGCGGCGGCCGAGGCGCCGCGGGGGATCAATCGTGAGGAAGCGCTGGCGCTGGTCGAGCAGGAGGTGGAGCGGCATGGGGTGGCCGGCGTGGCGACCTTGCGGGAACGGGCGCGAGCGGCCTTGGAGTATCTGGAAGTGGCCGGCTGGATCGAGACGGAGCAGGGGAACGACTGGCAGCGGGTGGTGCATTTTCATCCGAATGGGCAGGCCATGATGCAGACGCTGCGTCAGCTGGCCTTTCCGGGGGCGGGCGTCTTTTCGGACAAGCTGGTGAACGTGTGCACGACGCTCGCCAATGTGGATGCCCTCCGGGCGGAACCGTGGGCCCAGGTGGAAAGTTCCGTGGCCCAGCTCCAAGGGGGGATTGCGGAGCTGCGGGGCATGCAGAAGGCGATCGAGCGGCATACCCGGCAGCAGCTCGCGGCGCCGACGCTGCGGGAAAATCTCTCGGTGCTTTTCGATCAGTTTGCCGAGCGTATCGGGCGGGCGTGTTACGCGGAGCTGGTGCGCTCGCGGTTGCCGTTGCGCCTGGCGCAGGCGCGGCAGGCCGTGGGCGAGTTGCTCGCCGAGGCCGAGACGATGGATCACATGGCGGCCGAGGTCCGGCGGCGCGAGCCGGAGACTTCGCTCGAGACCGCGTATACCCGGGTCCGGCTACGGCTGGATGAACTGGAGCAGCTTCTCGAAAGTGTGGTGCCCGTGGCCGATGCCGTGGACCGCCGGACGGCGGAATTCACCCGGCGTTCACTCGCGCGTTTCCGCTATTTGCAGGAGACGACGAGCGAGAGTCGTGCGCAGGTGCAGTCCTTTTTCGAAGCACTCAATCAGCATGGGCGCGGCCATCGCGTGGCGGAGATCGATGGCGAACTGGCGGAGCTTCCGGCCTTCCGTTTGCACGACACGCGGCTGCTCGCCGGGCTCGAATCCCTCTACACCCCGCGGCTCCAGCGGACCACGGGCGAGATCGCGCCGCTGGAAGACGAAGCCACCGACGCCGAGCGCCACAGTGCCCTGCGCCGCGTGCATTCCGCGTTGCGCGATTCACTCACGGTCGCGCGCGCCAATCGGTTCGTGGAAGAACTGTTGTCCGGGAGTGACGCCATTACTTCCGCCGAAATCCCGCTGCGCACCGATGACGATGTCGCGGACCTCATCGCCTGCCTGCTGCACGCGCGGGCGCCGGATGCCCGCTACCGGCTCGAGGTGCCGGCGAAGAACGAATCAGTTGAGCCGGAGTTCGATCCGAAATTGAACCGGCGTATCCAGCGTTTCACACTCACGCGTCGATGAATCCACCGCTCCCTGCCAATGGCCTGCTCGCCCGTCTCTCCGAACCCGATCGGGAGCAGTTTGGCGACGTCTTGCGCCGGCTGGTCGCGAATGGTGCGATCCTCGGCACCGAGCCCGGGCAATCCGAGCTTTTCCAATGGGCCTATCGTCATCGCGACTGGACCGAGGAGATCGCCGGGCTGCTCGATCTGAAGCTTTTTTGGGACTACGAGCTGCGTTTCGTCCAGGCGGTGCCGCAATCCGGCGCCTTCACGCTGCGCATGAAACTCGACGCCACGCTCGTGCTGCTCACTCTCTGGTACGAATTCGATTCGGCGGTGCGCGATCGGGGTGAACCGCCCCCGGTGCGCATTTCGGTGAAGCAGCTCAACGATTCCTTGAAGACGAAATTTGCTCCACTGCTGAAAAACGAGGCGCAGAACCTGGTCAGCCCCACGCGCCTCGCGGAAATCCTGCGTCTTGCCCAGCGCAAATCGCTGCTCCACTTCACGCCTGCCAGCGAACCGGCCGATGCGGTCATCGATATTTTGCCTACCCTGAAACGAGTCATCCCCTTTCAAGACCTCGCCGACTGGACGCGCCACGCCGAGCGGCATCTCTCGGCCGCGCTTTCCAAGGAAGCCGACGACGAAAACGAAACCGAGGAATCGGCGTGAGCAGCCGCGCGATTCATCTCACGCGCATCCATGCGCTCAATTGGTACGGCTACCGGGACAGCATCACCGTCGAGGGCAATCTGCTGCTCGCCGGCGTGACGGGCAGCGGCAAATCCATCCTCATGGACCTCATCCAGTTCGTGCTCGTGGGCGATCTGCGGCTGGTGAAGTTCAATCAATCTGCGACGGGCGATCGCAGCGACCGCTCGCTCAAGGGCTACTGCCTCGGCGACACCAAGCAGGAAGAAGCCGGCGTCCCGCAGTATATGCGCGACAGCGCCATCACCTACGTGGCCCTGGAATTCACCTGGCCCGGGTCGAAGCGCGCCGGAGCCCGGGTGGAGACTTGGGGCTTCCGCGTGGAGTTTGCCAATGCGGCGGAACAGCGTGGACGGATCACGCCATTTTTCATCCCCGCTTCGCTGGGCCGGGCGGATTTTCTCGACGAAGAAAGGCGCCCGCTGAGTTACACGGTTTTCAAGGCCTTGGCCGAGTCGCACTCCGCCCGCGATGGCATCACCGGCCGGCTCTACGCCGAGCCGAGCGAATTCCTGCGCGATATGTGCCAGCCCGCGCACCTGAACTTCGATCGCACCGTGCTTCGCACGCTCCTGCCGAGTGCGATGTCGTTCACCTTCCTGCGCAGCTTCAACGATTTCTGCCGCAACTTCATCCTGCCCGCCGACCGGCTCGACGTGCGCGATGTGACCGATAGCTACAAGAGTTTCATCGGCTATGAACGTCAGCTTGCCGAATTGCGCGATCAGCACACGCGGCTCGCCGCCATCGATCAGCATTTCCAGGCCCACGCCGATTTTGACCGCGATGCCCGGCTTTCGCGCTATCTCGAAGCCGAAAGCCGGCGGGACCACACCGCCGCCTCCTTGATCGATGGCGAGCGCCTGCTTGGCGAACTGAGAGCCGGATGCGCGGAGGAAAACGTGCGCCTCGAAGTGTTGGCCGAGCAAATCCCGCAACTCCGCGACGAACGCGAGCTCGTGAAAAACACGATCCGGGAATCGGCCGGCGGCTCACTTTATCTCGAACTGAAACGGCAAAATTCCGATCTCGCGGCGAAAATCGAGCGGCTCAAGGAAGTCGGCCGCTCGCTCGAGTCCGCCCTCGCGAACCGCGTCCGCGGCGCCCGGGAATGGGCGAAAGCGGCCGCAGCGTTGCCCTTGGAGATCGACCCCGCGCAGATTGTCACAGTCGAGCACGGCGCGACCGCGATGGAGGAGGGAGGCATCGCAAAGTTTCACGCGAGCTTTCACGCTCTCCGCGAGGCTGCCACCAGGCTCTCTACGGAAGTGAGCCGCCGCGGCCGGCCCAAGCTCGAGCGCATGAGCGAAATCCATAAGCAGAAGAACGAACTCACTGCGGATATCGACGCGCTGAAGCTCGGCCTCCCGCCGCGCAATGCCGTACTGTTGAACACGCTGAATAGCGCGCTGCTTTCACGCGGGGCCGATCTGCCCGCGCGGCATCTGCGCGAGCTGTGTGAGGTCGACGACGAGCGTTGGCGCCCGGCGATCGAGGTCGCCTTCACCCGGAAATTTGCCGTCGTCGTCGCTGCTGAAGACTACGATGCGGCGGAGAAAATCTATCATCAGCTGCGCGATGCCGCCGCTGGCGAATCGCTGGTCAACCCCACGAAAGCGCTCAAGCAAAAGCGCGCCGTCCAGTCCGGCTCGCTGGCGGAGAAACTCACGACTTCGCACCCGGTAGCCGCCGCCGTGGTCAGCACGCTCTTTGGTAATCTCATCTGCGTCGACCAACGGGAGGACCTGCGCGCCCACGACGCGGCGATCCTGCCCGATGGCTTTGCCACGCGCGGGGCCTTCGTCGAGCGGACGCGGCACTACGATGGGCTGCCCTTTGTCGGCAAACGAGGGCTGGAACAGCAGCGGGCCTTCAAGGAAGGGCAACGCAACGAACTCGAACTCGAGGAGCGCCGCCTCCGCCCGGTCACGGAAGCCATCGAAGAGGTGCACCGGCATTGGCGCGATCTTTTCGATCCGCCCGCCTCGCTCTGGCAGGATCTCACTGCAGCCAGCGAATTGCCGCCACTCCAGGCCCGGCTCGAGGAGAACATCAAACGGCTCAACCAGATCGACCGCGCGGAGTTCGAAAAACTCGCGCAGCGCGATGCCGAACTCGCCCGCGAAATCGGGGTGCTGGATGAAGAGCAAAAGCGACTGCTCTCGAGCCCTCGCCGGCATCACTTTTCCCAGCAGGAGAAAGTGGTCGTAAAATTGGCCGAGGACGCCGAAGCCCGAAAGGCGGTTTTCGAACGCGTGAGCAAGGAGGCCGACATTTCGCAGTGGCTGCCGCGGCTGGCCGAGTTGCGCGAGGAAGTGCTCGCGCGCTTTCCGGCCAAGGATGTGGCGGCGGACAAGTTCAACGACCGCTTTCACCACGCCGACAAAGCGGCCAGCGAGGAGTGGCAGAAAGTCATCGCCGCCCGGCGCGAACTCGCGATGGCGCATCCGAAGTTCGACGATCTCCCCGCCGAAGCGCAGGATAACGCCGCTTACGAGAAGCAACTCGCGAAGCTGCGCGAGGCTGATATTCCGAACTACGCCGAGAAATCCACGGAGGAACGGCGCACTTGGGAAAAGCTCTTCCGTACGCAAGTGCTGGAGAAGCTGCGTTCCGCCCTCTTCGACGTGGATAACACGCTCGCACTGCTGAACAACCTGCTCCGCCGTCCCATCGGCACCAACCGCTATCGCATCCGCAAGGATCGCAACCCGGACTTCGCCCTCTATCACGAGCTGCTCAGCGCTTCGGAACAAGCGCAGGGCGATGAACTTTTCACCGCCAGTGCCAGCGCGGAACTGCGCGAAGCGATCCAGAAATTCCTCACGCTCCTCGTCGAGCAGCCCGATAGCAGCGAAGCCGCCCGGCTGCAAGACTATCGCTATTATTTCGACTACGACATGGAGGTCGAGGATCTCGACGAACTCGGCGTCGTGACCGCGGTTTCTCGGGTGGACCGGCAGAGCGGGAAATATAGCGGCGGGGAAAATCAGTCGCCTTATTTCATCGCCATCCTGGCCAGCTACCTCCGGGCCTACAAACGCCACGATACCCGCAGCAAACATGCTTCCCTCGCACTCGTGCCGATCGATGAAGCCTTTTCCAAGCTTAGCGGCGAGCGCATCAAAAACTGCATCGAAGCCCTGCGCTCGTCGCAGATCGATTTGCAGGGCGTCTTTTCCATGAGCACGGGCAACATCCCGTATGCGTTCGAACACTGCGACAGCCTCGTGGTCGTGTCGAAAGAGGAGCGGCGGATTGGCAAGAAAATCGACATTCGCAACACGCCGGTGAGCCTGCACAAAGACTCCCCGGAAGCGCGTCGTTTGCTGGGGATCGAAGAGTAGTGAGCGATGAACCTGCGCTCGCCGATCTTTGCTGCGCTGGCTGCGATCTACGAGGAATCGCAGGCGGCCCGAACCGGTCGCGGCACGCGCGATGTGCAGCCGACTTTTGATGAGCTGAAAGGAAGGTTTTTCAAACAAACGGGACGCCAGCTTGAGGGCGACGCCTATGAACTCGCGGTCGCCGAGTTGCGCTCGCTCGATGGACGCCTGCTCAAGATCGAGTGGGATCATCCCCGAGCCCGGACCACGATTCATAAGGTACGTTTGAACCCTCTCCGCGAGGCGGACTTCTACGCTGCTCTCCGGCGCAAGTCCCCCACGGAAGAGCGCCGGGCTTGGGCGAAGATATTTGCAGACGCCGCGGCTTTGCCCGTGCCGGATCGGTTTCAGCTCACCTGGCAGGCATTTTGCCAGCGGCACCAGCAGCAAGCTCTGGAGGGAAGTGGCTGGCATCCCTTTCGCCGCGCGCGGCCGGACCGGGCCGTGCACCAATTGGAGTTTGCCGCGAAGCTGCTCGGCTGGACGCAAAGTTGTCTCCTGCGCACGGCCAGCGCCCGGCTCACCGGCCGGACCAAATACTTTGAGCGCTGCCTCGGGACGATGGAGAGCTTGTTGGAGGAGGCTTCTGCCGGGGAAATCAGGCGCTTCGCAGATCTCTCCATCGAGCACATTCCCTCCGAAGTGCGGTTTCATGGTCCGCTCCGGGTTCGTGTTGCTGGGCTGGCCAGGGATTATGGTGGCCTGACCGGGGTTTCTTCCCTGACGGAAGCCGATATCGCTACCGCGGAGGTCTTTGAGACTGCGGCGCCACGCTGCGTATCGATTGAAAATGCGACGACTTTCCGCGAGCTCTGCCGACTCAGCTGCTCCGATCTGCTCGTCCTTACCAGCTATCCCAACCAAGCGACCGTCCATTTTCTCTGTCGCCTGGCGGGCGATCTGCCGCTCTATCACTGGGGCGACACCGATCCGTGGGGATTCGACGTATTGCGCGACCTGCGGCGCAAAATCGGGCGAGACATCGCCCCGCTGAACATGCGCCTGGGCAACTGGGCGGAAACACTTCCCGCCGCCACCCGGGCTCGCCGCACGCTCACCCCGAAGGATGTGGACAAGCTAACAACTTTGCTCAAAGACGACGACCTGAGCGACGTCCGGGAGGAGCTCAGAAAGATGCACGCGGCGGGGCATACGGGCGATTTCGAGCAGGAAGGACTTCAGCCGACCTCCGCGCTGTTTCCGTACGTGGATGTAGCCTGAACCGGGGCGTTCTTACGCGGTTTTACCCAGCAGCTCCGGAATCGCCCGGCCACTTTCGACGATGTGGGTCGGGCGGCCGTTGAGATCGTTGATGGCCACCTTGGTGTAGTCGATGCCCAGGTGGTGATAGACCGTCGCGAGGAAGTCGCTCGCATTGCATGGACGCTCGACCACGTCTTCGCCCCGCTTATCGCTCGCTCCGATGACCCCGCCAGTCTGGATGCCGCCGCCGGCCCAGATATTGGTAAACGCGCGCGGCCAGTGATCGCGGCCGGGCTGCAACGTGCCGGCCGGTCCGCTGGCGTCGCCGGCTCCCGTGCTGCGGTCAAAACTGATCTTGGGCGTGCGGCCGAATTCACCGGTCACCACCACGAGCACACGTTGATCGAGCCCGCGTGCGTAAATGTCTTCGATCAGCGCGGAGACGGCGCGGTCGTAAGTCGGCATCCGGAAGCGCAGCGCCTCGAACTGATGCTGGTTCACCGCGTGATCGTCCCAGTTTTGCACCCTGCCGCAAAGCGGTCCGCTCAGGCTGCTGGTCACGATTTCGACCCCGGCCTCGACGAGCCGGCGGGAAAGCAGGAGCTGCTGGCCCCAGCGATTGCGGCCATAGCGGTCGCGCGTGGCCGCGTCTTCTTTGTTCAGATCGAACGCATCGCGTGTCTGCGGATTGGTCAGCAGCGTCATCGCTTGCGCTTCGAATTCATCGAGCGCCCCGAGTTCACCCGCGCGGTCGAAACTCCGTTCCAGCGTATCGAGGCTCTTGCGCAGCGCGATCCGGTCGCCCAGCCGGCGAGCTTCGGCCGTGTCGGAGACGCCGATGTTCGGCACCTGGAAGTTCGGCCGGTTCGGATCGTCGCTCACCGAGAACGGTGCATAGGCATCACCGAGATACGCCGGGCTCGAGTATTCTGGCGAAGCGGGTGGTACGCCGATGTAGTTCGGCAGGGGATTCGCGCGCTGGCCCTCCTTTGAGCGAAGGTAGTGCGCGACCGACATCCAGTCGGGCAGGCGCGGCTTGGGTTTGTCGCGGGTATCGGAATCGCCGGAGAACATCTGCATCGTCCCCGCCGGATGTCCGCCGGCGGTCTGGTTCATCGAGCGCAGCACCGTGAATTTGTCGGCGATGGCTGCATTCATCGGCAGCAGTTCGGTGAAGCGCGTGCCGGGAACCTTCGTGCTGATCGTCTTGAACGGCCCGCTATACTCGCTGCCGCTGTCCGGCTTCGGATCGTAGGTGTCGATGTGCGACATGCCGCCGGGCAGCCAGACCATGATAATCGATTTCCGTTCGCTCAGCGGCTTGAGCGCATTTTCCGCGCGCAAACGCAGCAACCCCGGCCAGCTCAGCGTGGCCATGCCGGCGAGCCCGACCTGCAGGAAGCCCCGGCGGGAGAGCGGGCCGGCGCAGCGGAGGGATGAAGCGGGAGTGATGAGGTCGGACATAGGGGAGTCGAGTTATTTGCTTCCGAAGACGGCGAGTTCTTTTCCGGCGCCATCCCACACGCGCAGCTGGCTATCTTCGCCGCCGCCGATGATCGTGCTGCCGGACGGAGTGCTCGCCGCGGCCTGGACGTAGTCGGGGAGTTTGGAAATGGCCCGCACCTCGGTGCCGTCGTCGGTCACGATCCGTACGCGGTTGTCGCCGGCCGAGGTGACAATCTGCGCGGTGGCGCCAATGAATTCGAGCGACGTCACTTCCTTCGTCCACCCTTCGATCTTCCGTTTCCGTTCGCCGACGATCAGGTCCCACGTATTCACCACGCCGTCGGCGCCGGCAGTCGCGAGGACGCGTCCGTCGGAGCGAAATGCGATGCCGGTCACATGATGCGTGTGACCTTCGAAAAGATTGGTCTGCCGGCCCGAGGCCACCTCCGTGACCCGCACGATTTTGTCCGCTGCGCCGGAGGCGAGCCGCTTCCCGTCGGGCGAGAAGTCGAGGCAAAGCACGGCATCCGCGTGCCGTTCCTTCCAGGCCTGCGTGACTTTTCCGCTCGCCACATCGAAGAGGAGGATGTCGCCCGAGCGGGAAAGTTCGCCTCCGCCGGTTGCGAGCGTTTTGCCATCGGGGCTGAAACGCACCGCATTCACGCGGTCGGCAAAGAGCTTCGAATCCTTCGCCCCGCCCAGCGTACGCTCCAGCACCCAGCGCGGCGCCGCCCCGGTCGAGACACGGAGCGATTTCGATGCGACAAACGAACCATCTGGAGCCGGGGCCAGCGTCATCGTCGCTAAGCTCTCCGCAGAAGCCTGCTCGATCGGCGTACCCGTGGCGACGGCCCAGACGATCAGCGCGTTGTCTTCAAATACCGCGGCGACCCGCTGGGCATCCGCGGAAAAGGAAACCGCCACCGGCTTCGCCGTGGGCTTCGTAAGAGACTGCTTCAGTGCGGCGAGATCGGTGGTCGCTTTTTCCTGCACCTTTTTCGATTGCTCGCTCGCGGCATTGGCCGAGGCGATCGCCTTGGCGTTTTTCTCCTTCGAGTCGGTGATTCGCTTCACGTCCGCATCCGCATCCTGGACGTTGCTCTCGGCGGCGGAGACGGCGGCCAGTGCGGACCGCTCCGCCATCGTGGCCGTGATTAATTTGTCCTGCGCGTCCTTGAGTTGTTTCTCCAAGGCGGGGTCGGGCGCACTCGCGATTTTCGCCTGCACTTCGTCCACCGCCTTCTGCGCCGTAGTCCTGGCTTCGGTCGCGGGGGGCACGGCTTTCTGCTTTTCCGGCAGCACCTTTTTCATCGCCGCGATGGCGTCGTTCGCCTTCTTCAGCAGTTCATCGAGCGCCTTGTTTTGCGTTTCGAGGCGCGTGGTTTCGGCTTTCTGAAAAGCCTGTTCGAGCGTTTGTGCGGCGATGGCCCAGTCGAGCTCCGCCGCCTTCTTCGTCGTGGCGACGTTCCCCCGGAGCTCAGCGACTTGCTTCAGCGAGGCGGCCTCCCACACTCGGATGGATCCGTCAGCGCAACCGGTCGCAACCAGCTTGCCATCCGTGGACATCGCGCTGCTCGTGATCGTAAGTTTGCTGGCGGTCGTGAGTTTCTGGAGCAAGTCCTCGCTCGCCGGCGGAGCGATGGTCGTTGCGGTCGCGGCCGGCGGCGCGGGTTCGAGCTTCCAGATTTTGACCTCGCGGTAACTGCCGCTCGCGAGCCGGGTGCCGTCGGGACTGAAGGCGAGCGATTGCACGAGCGCCCGATGTGCGGTGCCGGGCTTCTCGGCCGGATCGGCCACCTGGCCGACGAGTTGCCGGGTGGCGAGGTCGTATACGAAAATCTGATTCGCTCGGCCGCATACGGCAAAGCGGCCATCCTTCGTCAGCGCCACGCTGTAGATGGGATCCACCCCCGGCGCGAGCGGCTGCCACACCACGGTATGATCCTGCTGTACGGACGATTTCGCACCTTGGTCGATCCACAGCCGGAACGCCGCGACCTCCGTAGCGGTGAGGTTGCGCGCCCCGGATTTATTGTCCGGCGGCGGCATCTCCATGTCCTGGAGGTGCTTCGAAGCCGCGATGACGAGACTCTCTTCGCCCTTGCCCGGAACGACCGCCGGACCGGATTCGCCGCCTTTGATCATCAGCTCCGGCGTCTCCATGTTCAGCCCGGCTTTGGTCGTCGTCTTGTTGTGGCAGGAGATGCAGTTCGACTTCAGGAATGGATAAACGTCGCGGTAAAAATCGAGATCGGTCGCACTGGCGAACGGCGCGGCAGCGAGCAGGGCGGTAAGAAAAACCGGCGCCTTCATTTTGCAGCGGTGGTGTTGCTCGCGGCTTTCACGGAAAGGCGAATCGGCTGCGAGATGATGATTTCCACCGTATCCGTCGGCTCGGCGGCCGTGGTGACGGCTTTCATCCGTTTTGTCGCTCCAGCCATCGTGGCTTCGGCCTGCTTTTGTTTTTCCGCCGCGAGGGTTTTGGCTTCGGCCAGTTCCTGCTCGGCTTTCTTCAGTGCGGCTTCAGCGACCGGGATGGCTGCGGCGTTGTAGCGATACTTGCTCACCGCGCTGCCGTAGAGGGCGAGCGTGTAGTCGCCGGGAGCTGTCTTCAGCGCGGCGAGATCGAGCACTACTTCAGCGGTTTCGGCTTTGTTCGGGATGTCGAATTCCTTCAGCGCGGTGAATCCCTCCCCGTAGGCTTTCAGCTTGATCGAAGTCCCGTTGAATTCATTCCGCCACGTCAGCTTGAGCGGCACTTTCACCGTCTCGCCGGCCTTGGCTTCAAACACCTTGTCTTCCGCCACGGCAATGGTGAGCGGGGCCTGTTCGGAGTCGGTGACGGAGACCGGCACATCGGCCATCAGGCGTGGCGCGGGGACTTCGCCATGCGCGTCTTTCACCGGCCACTCAGTGCTCGCGACCCGGCCGTCGCGGGTGACTTCCTTCCCATCGATCGCCGCCCGGCCGACGATCCGGGCCAGCGAGAATCCGGCCTTCGCCTCGCTGGAGGCCATCAGCACGAGGTGGCCATAGCTCTTGCCTTTGCCGATTCGCAGACCCGCGGCGCTCACGCCGGGCGGCAGGTTTTCCATCGCGATATCGATCTCGCCGTCGAAACCATCGCGCCGCACGACCACAACCTCAAAAACCCGCGCGTCGCCTGCGCGCAACGCCATGGGCTTGGAAAGCGCGGCACGGTCGCCGTTGCGTAGCGTCATGTGCACCGCCCACGCAGCGAGCGAAAAGTCGGGGGCGGCCGGTCGCACGATGAGCCGGTAGATGTTCTTCGCGTCGTTGCGGGTGCCGCCGAAAAGATCGCGGATTTGCAGGCGATAAGTGCCGTCCTCCTTGATCTCGAACTTGCCGTTCACATCGGGCGAACCGGCGTCGTAGACGGGACCGTCGTAGGAATAGCCATTGGTCGAGACCTTCATCGGCGAGGCGATGTCGTAGAGCTCCGCGACGTCGGTGAGCGTCTCAGCCTCGCCGTTCTTTTTCACCTGCTGCACGAGTACGAAGGGATCGGTGTTCAGCCCGAGCCGTTCGCTCGCGACCTCCACCCACCACGTCTCACTTTTTTTCGCGGTGAATTCGAATGTATCCACATCCGCCGCGGGGAAGAAGCTGCCCGCGAGGTCGCAGGGCAGGGTGATCTTTTGCGCCTCGGCGGGTTGGTTGTTCGGTTCCGTCTCGCTGGCTGGCGCGGTCGCGGTGAGACCGACCGGCGGCCAGGACATCGCACTGACGGTCTGCGTGCTTGGCTGATGCGGCGCCGGGACACCGTCCGCGACTTCCTGCAGGGCCAGGCGGTAAAAGTAACGCTCGCCGCCCTGATAGGTGAGGTCGCTCACCTTGATCAAGTAGCTGCCATCGGCCGGCGGGTTGAAATCGAGCAACCCGCTCGTCCGGTTCACGAGCAAATCGCGGCCCTGAGCGTCGGCGATGATGAGGACCGGATTCAGGCGCGAATCAATCCCGACCGCCGCGCAGTCCGCGACGACGCGTTTGCCCTTCACGCCGGTGAACGAATAGAAGTCCACCGCTCGCTTCGTCATCGTCGCGTTGCAGAGGGTATTCGCTGGCAACACGAGCGCGGTCTCGGCGGTATTGTTCGGCTTGGTCCGGGTGATCTCGGCGAGTTTGCCGACGGAAAAAGCGCGGGCGGACGAGACGCCGAGCCGCGAGATCACCCGGGCATCGAAGACTCCAGCCGGCGCATCCGCCGCGATGCTCACGGTGAATTTGTTCTCCGCGCCCGCCACCGGTTGCGCGGTGATTTTTGGCGACGAAAACGTCAGCGAACTCACGTCCTCGAGATTCTCTCCGGCGACCGTGACGTCCACGCTCGTACCCGCCTGGCCGCCCATCGGCATCAGGGTGAAGAGACGCGGCAGCGGCAGCGTGACTTGCTGCGCGAGACACGTCGCACTGAGCAAAGCTCCGATGGCGATGGGAGGAAAAGCACGCGTGAACATGATCAGTGGTTGTAGAGAAATTCCTTCGTGTTCAGCAGCGCCCACAGCAGGTCTTCGTAGCCGTTGCGCTTCGAGCGTTGCGGGTCGAGCGGCTTGCCGTCGGCACTGGTCCGCGGATACGCGACGTGGGCTTCGGCGATCTTGATTTCCTCCGCTGTCGGCTGGCGCGAAAACGCGGCGACGTAAGCCTCGCGGATGCGCTGCTCATCAGGCGTGCCGGGCTTTGCCCACAGTTCCGCGCGGCCTCCGGGCGTGGCGAGCTTTGTCTTGATATCCGCCGCATTCATGAGGTGCAGGCTCTGCGCGAGGCTCGCGGATTGCACCCGTTCGCACTCGCAGACACTCGTGGATTCCGGCCGGCCAAAGACCTTCAGGAAAGGTGATGCGCGGTTGTAGCTATTGTCGGGTAGCGACACTGCCCGAGTGCCGGGCGGCAGGTCGGCAAAGTCGGACTGCGCGCCCGTGACCATATTGATACTATCGAGCAGCACCTCCGCCGTCATCCGCTTCGGATAGTAGTGGGAGTAGGCCTGGCTATCGACAGCGTTGTATTCGTTCGGCAGTGCGCTCAGCTGGTAGGCGTGGCTCTGCGCGATCGTGCGCACGATCGCCTTGAGGTCGTATTTGCTCTCGATGAATTGCTTCGCGAGCGCGTCGAGTAGTTCGGGATTGGTCGGCGGATTCGAGTCGCGCAGATCATCCTCCGGCTCGACCAGCCCCCGCTTGAAGAAGTGTTTCCAGTAGCGGTTCACGAGTGCCTTGGCGAAGAACGGATTCGATTTCTCCGCCATCCAATCGACCAGCTTCAACCGCGGGTCGTCATCGGGCGAAATATCGAGCGGCGGCTGGCCGAGGCCCGCGGGCTTGAGCAACACGCGCGTTTTGCGATGCTCAGTCTGCGCGACCCCGCGCTTGTGGAAAATGAGGTCTTCGCCCGCGACGGCGGTCGGCTTGCGCCCCACCTGGCTGAAAAACGCGGATAGTCGATAGTAGTCCGCCTGGCTCCATCGCTCGAAGGGGTGATGATGGCACTGCGCACACTGCATCCGTACGCCGAGGAAAAGCTGCGCCACGTCCTCGAGCTGCGTCGTCGGTTCCTTCACCCGCTTGTACCACGCGACCGGCGGGTTCGAGAGAATGGTGCCCGTCGAAGCGAGGATCTGCCGCACGATCTGATCGTAGGGCACGTTGGCGAGCAGGTTGTCGCGCATCCACGCGTGGAAGGCGAAGTTCGCCGTGATGTCCGCGTTATCGTCGCGCTTGTTTTTCAACAGCGTCGTCCACTTGTTGGCAAAATAATCCGCGTAGTCCGAGCTGCTCAGCAGCGAATCGATCACCTTGTCCCGCTTGTCAGCGGCCTCGTCCGCGAGGAAGGCTTCCGTTTCCGCCGAAGTCGGCAGACGCCCCGCGATGTCGAGTGTCACCCGGCGGAGAAACGTCCCGTCATCGCAAAGAGGGGAAGGGGGCACCCCGATCTGCTTGAGATTCGCGAAGACGAAGTCGTCGATGTAGTTCTTCGAGGCCGGCACTTCCGCGACCGGCGCCCCGAGTGGGACCGACACGCTGCACACCGACACGAGCCCGGAGTAGCGGACCATCACCGCGACGTTGCCGGGAATATCGAGCACCTTCACCAGTCCGGCGTCGGACGTCTCCGCGATGTTTTTGTCGTTGGCCTCGTAGAGTGCGAGATTCGTCACGTCGTGCGTCGAGCCATCGGAGAAATGCGCGGTCACCTTGAGCTGCTGCGCAGTCTTCACCTGCATCGTCTGCCGTCCCGGCTCCACGTCGATGCGGGTGACTTTCGGCTCCTCGGGCGAGGCGTAGTTCATCCCTTCCGCGATCCAGCGCACGAGCGTTTGATAAGCTGGCGAACCCGGCTCGATTTTTTTGCCGCCCCCGTGCGGGGTGATCGCTGCGGCTTTGGTGATGAGCAGGCTTTCCTCCGGCGCCGGCGGAAAAACGCGCCGCCCTTTGCCCTGCTTCACGATCGCCTCGTAGTCTTCCTCGGGTTCATACCCCAGCACCGACAGCCGGAATCCCCGCTGACCGGTGATCGCCTTCGCGTGGCAGGCGCCCGCGTTGCAGCCCGCCTTGGTCAGAATCGGCTGCACGTCGTTCACAAAGCTCAGCGGCCGCTCAGCTGCCCCGGCGTGAGCCAGCAGGGCGGCAAGAGCGGAAAGCGCGAGCTTTGGTGAATGGCGAAATGGAGCGGGCATCGGTCTGGGGTTCGTCTGCGTCGGGAACAACTGGCCGCAGGAGCGGAGTTATTTGGATTCACTACCCCTCCGGTGCGGTGGTCTTAGAGTCGCTGAGGCGAAAATGTGGCATCAATGACAAAAGCTAAGAGAAGCGATCCTGCTTGCTTGTTCGACACAACCTCCATGCGCCGATCCGCCTCCCTCGCCGTTCTCTCCCTCAGCTTCGCCGCCAGAATCATCGCTGCCCCGCCTGAGAACCCACCTGCTTTCGAGTGGGCCACAAATGGCGGCGGCCTGAAAAACGACAAGACCCGCGCGATCAATATCGACCGCGAGGGCAATGTCTTCCTCGCCGGCGAGGCGACCGACGACGTGAAATTTGGCGACACGACCGTGAAGAGCAGGGGCGGGATGGATTTCTTCGTGGCCAAGCTCGACCCCCAAGGCCGGCCGCTCTGGGTGCGGCTCGGCGGTGGCAGCCTCATCGATCGGGGCTATGGCGTGGCGACGGATGCGGCGGGAAATTGCTACGTCACCGGCCACTACCAGAGCACCGACGCGGATTTCAGCGGCACGAAGCTCCCCAGCCGCGGCGACTATGATCTCTTCGTCGCGAAGTACGAGCGTGAGGGCAAACTCGCCTGGATCCAGACCGCTGGCGGCAAAGGCTACGACTACGGCCACGGCATCGCGGTCGATCCGCAGGGCGATGTGATCGTGACGGGCGCAGTCGTCGGTGAGGCGGATTTCGGCGACGTGAAAATCGCAAACGAATCCGGCAGCCACATCTTCTGCGCAAAGTATCACCCCGACGGCACCCTCGTCTGGGCCAAGGCTGCCACGGGGAAGGCGGGTGGTTCCGGGCACGGCGTTGCGGTGGATGGCACCGGGAATATCTACATCGGCGGACTCACCTCGGGCCGTGGACAGTTCGGCGATCAGCCGCTCGTCACGCCGAAGGGGACCTCCGCCGTCGTGGCGAAACTTTCGCCGCAGGGCGACGTATTGTGGATCGCGCAGCAGTTCGGTGAGCCGAGCTGCCTCTTCCACGAGATCACCTGCGACCGCGAAGGCCGGGTCTGGGCGAGCGGGATGTTCAAGGGCCAGGCGACGCTCGGCGGCGAGACCTTCACCACGACAAACGACAAAGACAGCGACGCGCTCCTTTCCCACTTCGACCCAAATGGAAAGCTGCTCTGGAGCCGGGTCGGACAAGGTCCCGCGGTGGACTACGGCCTCGGCGTCGCAACCGATGGCAAGGGCGATAGCTTCGTCACCGGAGAATTCACTGACACCTTCAAGCTCGGCGGCGCCGAACTCCACAGCCGCGGTAGCACCGATATTTATGTCGCCAGCTTCGATCCCTCCGGCACCCTGCGCTGGATCACGCAGGCCGGCGGCGACAAAGGCGACAACGCCTACACCATGGTTTGCGACCCAAAGGGCAATCTCTTCCTCGGCGGCTCCTTCAGCGGCACCGCGAAATTCGCCGACGCACCGGTCACCAGCAGTTCACCCGGCAGCGACTTCTACGGCGCCAAGCTCAAAGCGAAATAGCGCCGGCCACCCCTTGAAGGACCAGCGGAAACGGTAGTGGGCGAATCGCTGGGGAAGGGGATATCGATCTCTTTCGCTCCTCTCCATGAAACTCCTCCTTTTTCTTTTCGCTTCCTCCCTCCTTCCGCTCACCGCTATTTCGGCGGAGCCGGACGGTCTGCTACCCATTTTCAATGGCCGCGATCTCACCGGTTGGTCGGGCGATCCGCAGTATTGGTCGGTCCAGGACGGTGCTCTCACCGGTGTGACGGACGGCACGCTGAAGATGAATCACTTCATCGTCTGGACCGGCGGAAAGGTCCGGAACTTCGATCTGCGCGTGATGGTCAAAGTCACCGCCGGCGGCAATAGCGGTCTGCAATACCGCAGCGTGATGGCCCCCGAGCTCGGCCCCGATGTGGTCAAGGGTTACCAGTGCGACGTCGTCGCCAACAATCCCGACTACAACGGCATGCTCTACGAAGAAA
>Ga0209050_1000325_pt1 | contig 95686 bp, 90 predicted proteins | sample Araplavi_mTSA_r2_FD_184276 | JGI IMG/M metagenome (GOLD analysis project Ga0209050, IMG submission 184276) | Arabidopsis root microbial communities from North Carolina, USA - plate scrape MF_Cvi_mTSA_r2 (SPAdes) (version 2) | ecosystem: Host-associated > Plants > Roots > Endosphere | place: USA...
CTTCTGCCGCTACCACGGCCTGCAGCACGCCGGCCGCACGCAGCTCGCGCCGACGGCCGGTGCGATGGGCTACGGCGTGCCGGCCGCGGTGGCCGCGGCGCTGCTGTACCCCGAGCGCACCGTGGTCAACATCGCCGGTGACGGCGATTTCCTGATGACCGGCCAGGAGTTCGCGACCGCCACCGGCTACGGCGCGAAGCGGCTGGTCTGCGTGGTCGTCGACAACGGCACCTACGGGACCATCCGCATGCACCAGGAGCGCGAGTACCCCGGGCGCATCAGCGGCAGCGACCTGTTCAACCCGGACTTCGCGGCGCTGGCCGAGGCCTTCGGCTGGCGCGCGGCGCGTGTCTCGGACACCGCCGGCTTCGAGCCGGCGTTCGCTGCCGCGCTCGACAGCGGCCGCCCGACGCTGCTGCACCTGAAGCTCGATGCCGACGTCAGCACCAGCCGCAGCAGCCTGCAGGCGATCCGCGACGCGGCCAGGCGCCGCCTGGGGCAGGCGTGATGGGCCGGATCGCCCCGCTGCGCGAAGGGGCTGCCGGATGACTTGTTCAAGACAATGTCATACCCGCGGTGTCATACCAACGATATATTGCCGACGATGAACAAAGTGCTTCCCGTCAATCCCGTGCCGGCGCCGACGCCGGCGGAGCGCTGGGTGTGGCGGGCCTGCCTCGCGGTGTCGCTGGTGTGGCTGGCGGCGGCCTGGGCCGGGCAGGCGCGCTGGTGGCCGGGGGCGTTGCTGCTCGCGTTGAGCCTGTTGCCGCCGCTGCTGCGCTCGCAGCGCCGCCAGGTGGCGATGCCGGGCTACGACACGCTGGACGTCGGCCCGTGGGGCTTGGTGCACCGCAGCGGCCTGCCTGACGATCCGCACGAGCCGTCGACCCGGCGCCTGGCCTGGTCCGACATCCGGCAGGTCGACGTGCTGACCACCGAAGACGGCCCGCTCGGCGAAGACCTGTTCTTCGTGCTGATGACGCAGCCCGACAGCGATGCCGATGCGCTGGCCGTCTCGAACGCGCAGGCCGTGCCGACCAAGCTGCTCGATGCGATGGCGCAGCACCTCGGGCCGCTGGACCAGGCGCAGTTGCTGAAGGCCGTCAGCACGCGCGAGCTGAAGCGGTTCACGCTGTGGCGGCGCGAGGTCGCTCCGGTGCAGCCGTAGCGGGCCGGGCGCCCCACGGTCCGCCGGACCGCGCGCTGCTGGGCGCCCGCTTTCTCGGGTCAACAGGGTCAGGCCAGCAGGGCGTCGAGCTTCTCGTTCAGCGCGAGCAGCCCGCTGCCGGTGGCGGGGAGCGGGTGGACCTTGTCGCCGTCCACGAACAGCAGCGTCGGGTAGGAGTTCGCCCCCAGCGTGCCGTGCGCTAGATCGAAGTCCGCCCGGGCCTGGGCTTTGGCTGAACCGTCGGCCAGCTGCCGCCGCACGAGGCCGTCGTCCAGGCGGTTCGCCTTCGCGATGGCAACGATCGTCGCCGGCTCCGACAGGCTCTCGCCGCGGCCATAGAAGGCCGCCTGCAATTCGTGCGCCCATTGCACCGCACGGCCGGGATCCTGCGCACGCAGCGCGGCCAGGCCGGCCGCGGCATCGAGCGAGTCCATCACCAGGCTGCCGTTCTTCAACAGCGATTGGTAACCCTCGCCGAACACCGCGCCGGTCAAGCGGGATATGCGCGCGTTCGCCTCGGGGATGTGCGGGTAGCGGGCGATGGAGACGGCACGCTCGCCGACGAACAGGCCGCCGCTGATGGCGGTGAACGCGACCCGGTGCCGGTTGGCGGCCTCGAACTCGCCCATCCGTTCGGAGAACCCCCAGCACCAGCCGCAGTAGGCGTCCATCACGTACACGACGGCCTTCGGGGGGAGCGTGAAGGGGGCCATGGGCTTGTGCGGTCCGGACACGGTCACCATTTCATTTCGCCTTTGCCGACCTTCGCGCCGATGTCCAGCGCGATGCCCAGGCCGGCCGTCGGGTAGGCCGCCTTCATCGCACCGATCAGCTCGGCGCTGTTGCCGGCCTTCTTCAGCTCGGCGTCCCAGCGTTTCAGGTAGGCCTCGGTGAAAGCCACTTGAGAAACGTCCTCTGCCGCACCGGGTGCCGAGTGACCCGGGACCACCACCACCGGTTGCAGCGCGGCGATGTCGCCGAGTTTCCGCGCCCATGCCGCCCGGTCTTCGGCGCTGGCCGCGTCCGCGGTCCACACATGCAGGCCGGCGAACACGTTGACGCCGCCCACCACCGCCTTGATCGAAGGAATCCAGACGTAGCTGCGGTGCGGCAGGCGGTCGTCCGTGCCGCGGATTTCCAGGGCCTGGCCTTCCAGCGACAGGGTGTTGCCGGCGAGCACGTCCGGCAGGCTGACGCCCTTCGGCGCATTGGCTCCCATCTTCGGCGGCCAGAACGCGAGCTTGGCGGGCAGCGAAGCCTCGATCTTCTTGACGGTCGCCGCAGTGGCGACGACTTTCGCGTCCGGGAAGTAGCCCTTCAGGATGTCGACGCCGAAGTAGTAGTCGGGATCGGGCTGGCTGATGTAGATCGTCTTCAGCGTCTTGCGGCTGTCGAGGACCATCGCCGCAATGCGCAGTGCGTCGGCGCGGGTGAAGCCGGTGTCCAGCAGCACGGCGTCCGTCTTGCCGGAAACGAGCACCGAGTTGACGTTGAAGCTGTCGGCATCGGCGTGATAGACCTTCAAGCTCAGCGGTGCGGTCTGGGCCTGCGCGGCGGTGGCGGCCACGGCAACTGCCGCTGCGGCGGCCAGGCTGGCAAGGGTTCGGGCGAGGGTCATTCGGTTCTCCTGGGCGGCGACGGTGCCGCGATGGAACGAACTGTATTGATGACCCGCCTGTCGATAAACTGCTTTCGAATTGAATATTTGTCAACCGGATCGAGCAAATCATGGACCGACTGACGGCGATGCGCGTCTTCACGGAAATCGTCGATCGCGGCAGCGTGACCGCGGCCGCGGAGGCACTCGACATGTCCCGCGCCATGGCCAGCCGCTACCTCGAAGGCCTCGAGGACTGGCTGGGCGCGCGTCTCCTGCACCGCACGACCCGCAAGCTCGCGCTCAGCGATGCCGGCCAGCAGGCGCTGGTCACATGCCGCGAGATGCTCGCGCTGGAAGTCGACGCGCTTGCCCAGGCGAGCCAGGGCAGTGCGGAGGTCCAGGGGCGGCTGCGGCTGACCTCATCGCCGTCGTTTGCGACCGCGCAGCTGACCGCTGCCGTGGTGGACTTCCAGGCGCTTCACCCGAAGCTGGAGATCGACCTGGTGATGGTGGACCGCACGGTGGACCTGGTGCAGGACCGCATCGACCTGGCCATCCGCCTGAGCAACCGCATCGATGCGGGGCTGGTGGCGCGCCAGCTGGCGGTGTGCCATTCGGTGCTGTGCGCCTCGCCGGGCTACCTGCAGCGGGCCGGCGACCCCCGGACCCCCGACGAGCTGCGAGCGCACCGCTGTATCACGCACAGCACCGGCTTCGCGCCGGAGTACCGCCTGCGGCGCGGCGCCGAGTCCATCACCATCGAAGCCGCCGGCGTGCTGACGGCCAACGAAACAGCCGTGATCCGCGCTGCTGCGCTGGCCGGTGCGGGCATCGCGATGTTGCCCACCTACCAGGTGGTCGAGGACCTGGTCGACGGGACCCTGAGACGGGTGCTGCCCGACTACGCGCTGGAGCCGCTGAGCATTCAGGCCGTCTACCTGTCGCGTCGCCATCAGCCGATGCCGTTGCGGCTGCTGATCGACTTCCTGGCGGACCGATTCGAAGGCAAGCTCGCGCCCTGGGACGCTCGCATGCCCGCCGCGACGAGTTGATGCAATCGGCCGCGTGCTGCCGCCCGGGGGTGGACTGCCTTCGACCGAGCCGGGCCGGTGCGGCTGGGTCGCACTGGCCTCAGGTCGGCAGCGTGCCCGTCGTGTCGATGTGCGTGCACCCTGCCAGTTCGTCGGCCTGGAGTGGGGCAAAGCGCGACCTCAGCGCGTCGTAGGTCGCCTCGGCGACGAACACGCTGCCCTGCAAGTTCTGGTTGCGCTCGCGTATCCGGCGGCGAGCCACCTCCTCGGGGCACGACAGCGCATAGACCCTCACCTCGGCGCCCAGTTCAGCGGCGCCAGCGCGGGCGGCGTCGCGCCAGGAGCGTGTCCAGAAGCCGTAGTCGAGGATCACGTCGGTGCCGCAGCGCACGACCGCCCGCCACTGTTCGTTCGCGATGTCGAACACCCGCGTCATGAAGTCGTCGAAGCGCTCTGCCGGCGGGTCGTCGCCGTAGAGCCGCGTGAGCCATTCGTCCGGCGAGAAACGCACGGCACGGATCTCGCGCTCGAGGCGGCGTGCGAAGGTCGTCTTGCCGACGCCAAGATAGCCGTGGATGAGATGGACAGTGGGCATGTGCGATTCCAACCTCAAGGCCCGGGTTCGGCAGCCCTCAGCCGGACTTCTTCCAGAGCAGCAGCACCACGCCCGCCAGAACCACGCCGGCCGCAGCCCATTCGTAGTGCGTGACGGTCTCACCGGCCACCGCGACTCCCAGCAGCATCGCGATCACCGGGTTCACGAAGGTGTAGCTCGACGCGAGCCCGGCGCTCGCCTTCGACAGCAGCACCATGTAGGCGTTGAACGCGATCAGCGAGCCGAACACCACCAGGTAGAACCAGGCGCCGACCGCCTTCGGCTCGGGCGGCCACTGCATCTGCTCGCCGGTCACGGCGGCCAGCAACAGCAGCACCACGCCGCCGCAGATCATCTCGCTGGCGAAGCCGGTGGCACCCGGCGCGAGCGGCAGGCTGCGCTGGCTCAGCACGCTGCCGATCGACCAGGTCAGGCACGCGGTGGCGATGGCGGCCAGGCCGATCGGCGAGGCCTGGAAGCCGGCGCCCTGCGTCAGCATCAGCACGCCGGCCAGGCCGACGGCGATGCCGAGCAGCTCGATGCGGCTCGGCACCACGCGCCACAGCAGGTTCAGCCCGGCGATCATCAACGGCACCACCGCGATGAACGCGACCACCAGGCCGGAGCCGACGGTCTGCTCCGAGTAGGCGGTGCAGCCCATGCCGCCGCCCAGCATCAGCGCGCCGACGACCAGCGCATTGCGCCATTGCACGCGGCTCGGCCACGGCGCGCCGCGCCAGCGCATCCATGCCATCAGCAGCACGCCGGCGAACAGGAAGCGCGAGCCCATCTGCAGGAACGGCGGGAAGCTGACCAGCGCGAACTTGATTGCGAGGTAGGTGGAGCCCCAGACCAGCCAGGTGGCGGCCAGGCACAGCAGGATCAGCGCTTGCGGGCCGCGGTCGGGCTGCAGCGCGGCGGTGGGGGAGGAGGCGGACATGGGCGGTGCTCGGTGCAGGAATCAGGTCGACATCGTACGAAGGTGGGCGCTGCAATGGAATGCAGGAAACAAGGCCGACTGGTCCGGTGCGTGCTATGTTTGAAGGACTTTCGGAGGTTTTGCCTTGAACGCTGAAATCGATGCCCACGACACGCGCATTCTGGCCGAGCTGCAGGCCGATGCGCGGCTGACGATGGCCGAACTGGGCCGCCGCGTGCACCTGAGCCAGCCGGCGGTGACCGAGCGGGTGCGCAAGCTGGAGGCGGCCGGCGTGATCACCGGCTACCGCGCGACGGTCGACCTCGGCAAGCTCGGCTACGGCATCCGCGCGGTGATGCGGGTCGGGCGCGCCGAGTACGCGCGGGTCGTCAAGCTGGTGCAGCAGAGCCCCGAGGTCGTCAATGCCTACAACGTGACCGGCGAGGACAGCTGGATGCTGGAGATCGCGGTGATCGACGTGGCCCACCTCGACGCCGTCGTCACCAAGTTCTGCCTGCTGACCGAAACCTCGACCGCGATCATCCTGAACACCCCGCGCGAGCACCAGACCATGCTGCCGCCGCGTCGCGAAGATGTGAAACCCCCGATCAAGAAAGTCACCGCATGAGCGCCGATCCCACCGCCGATTTCGCCACCTGCGACCTGTGCGATGCGCACAAGAACGACACCGACGGTGCGTTCCGCGTGCTGCCGCCGGTGTTCCGCGACTACGGCGGCCGGCCGAAGTTCAGCGGACCGGTCAGCACGGTGAAGTGCTTCGAGGACAACTCGCTGGTCAAGGCCGCGGTCGAGTCGCCGGGGCAGGGCCGGGTGCTGGTGGTCGACGGCGGCGGTTCGCTGCGGCGCGCGCTGGTCGGCGGCAACCTGGCGGCCGCCGCGGCGCGCAACGGCTGGGCCGGGCTGGTGGTCGATGGCTGCGTGCGTGATGTCGCGGAGCTCATGGCTTGCGATGTCGGCATCCGCGCGCTGGCGCTGATGCCGTTGCCGACCGAGAAGCGCAACGAAGGCCAGCGCGACGTGGCCGTGACGATCCAGGGCGTGTGGGTGCGGCCGGGGGAGTGGCTCTATGCGGATGCGGACGGGATCGTCGTGATGAAGCGGTAGCCCGGATGGCCAATCCGGGATCGTCGGTCATGCTTCGGTGGGACGCTTCCCGGGTTGTCACCCGGGCTACGCGAGAACCTCCAGCAGCCGATCCAGGCCGCCGCTGTTGATCGCCACCATCGCCTGCGCTCGCACCGCCGGCTTCGCGTGGTAGGCCACCGACAGCCCGGCCACGCCCATCATCGGCAGGTCGTTCGCGCCGTCGCCCATCGCGATCGCCTGTGACGGCGCGATGCCCAGCTGCGTGCAGGTCGCGAGCAGCATGCGGCGCTTCTCGTCGCCGTCGCAGATGTCGCCCCACGGCTGGTCGACCATGCGGCCGGTCAGCGCGCCGTCGGCGACTTCCAGCACGTTGGAGCGGGTGAAGTCGATCTTCAGCCGGTCGCGCACGTGGTCGGTGAAGAAGGTGAAGCCCCCCGACACCAGCAGCGTCTTCATGCCTGCCGCCTGGCAGGCCTGCACCAGCGCCGCGGCACCCGGGTTCAATTGCAGCCGCTGGTCGAGCACCTGCTGCATCGCGCCGACCGGCACGCCCTTGAGCAGCGCAACCCGCCGGCGCAGGCTGTCCTTGTAGTCGGCGATCTCGCCGCGCATCGCGGCCTCGGTGATCGCCGCGACCTCGGCCTTGCGGCCCGCCGCATCGGCGATCTCGTCGACGCATTCGATGTTGATCAGCGTCGAGTCCATGTCGAACGCGATCAGCTTGAAATCGGCCAGCCGCAGCGGCGGCGTGAAACGCTGGAGGACGAGGCCGGGGACGAATTCAGAGGTCATGGGTCAGGCAGGTTGCTTGGGGGTGCCGAGCGAACGCAATACGTCGCGAATGAGCTGCGCGCGGTCCTTCGGCTCGGGGGTCTGGCGCTCGATGCGCAGCTTGTCGTTGCCGGCCAGCTTGATGTGGCGGTTCTTCTGCACCAGCTCGATGATGCGCATCGCATCCACCGGCGGGTTGGGCCGGAAGCTGATCACCATCAGCGCCGGCGCCGCATCGATCTTCATCACGCCATAGGGCTTGGCCAGCACGCGCAGCCGGTGCACGTCGAACAGCGTCTGGCCCTGCGGCGGCAGCTTGCCGAAGCGGTCGGTGATCTCCTCGAGCATGGTGTCGATCTGCTCGGGCTTGTCGGCGGTGGCCAGGCGCTTGTACAGGCTCAGGCGGGTGTGCACGTCGCCGCAGTAGGCGTCGGGCAGCAGCGCCGGCGCATGCAGGTTGATCTCGGTGGTGGCCGACAGCGGCGACAGCAGGTCGGGCTCGCGGCCGGCCTTCAGCGAGCGCACCGCTTCACCCAGCATTTCGTTGTAGAGCTGGAAGCCGACCTCCATCATGTTGCCGCTCTGGTTGTCGCCCAGCACCTCGCCGGCGCCGCGGATTTCCAGGTCGTGCATCGCGAGGTAGAAGCCCGAGCCGAGCTCCTCCATGTTCTGGATCGCCTCCAGCCGCATCGCGGCCTGCTTGGTCAGGCCCTCGACCTCGGGCACCAGCAGGTAGGCATACGCCTGGTGGTGCGAGCGGCCGACGCGCCCGCGCAGCTGGTGCAGCTGCGCCAGGCCGAACTTGTCGGCCCGGCTGATCACGATGGTGTTCGCGCTCGGCACGTCGATGCCGGTCTCGATGATGGTGGAGCACAGCAGCACGTTGTGGCGCTGCGCGACGAAATCGCGCATCACGTGCTCCAGCTGCCGCTCTGCCATCTGGCCGTGCGCGACCGCGATGCGCGCCTCGGGCAGCAGCTCCTGCAGCTTCTCGCGCCGGTTCTCGATCGTCTCGACCTCGTTGTGCAGGAAGTACACCTGCCCGCCGCGCTTCAGCTCGCGCAGCACCGCCTCGCGGATGGTGCCGGCGCTCTCGTTGCGCACGAAGGTCTTGATCGCCAGCCGCCGCTGCGGCGCGGTCGCGATCACGCTCAGGTCGCGCAGGCCTTCCAATGCCATTCCCAAGGTTCTCGGGATCGGTGTGGCAGTCAGCGTCAGCACGTCGACCTCGGCGCGCATCGCCTTGATCGCCTCCTTGTGGCGCACGCCGAAGCGGTGTTCCTCGTCGATCACCAGCAGCCCCAGGCGCTTGAACTTGACGCTCTGGCTGATCAGCTTGTGGGTGCCGATGACGATGTCGACGGTGCCGTCCTCGATGCCTTCGAGCGCCGTCTTGATCTCCTTGGCCGAACGGAAGCGCGACAGCTCGGCCACCTTCACCGGCCATTTGCCGAAGCGGTCGGAGATGTTCTGGAAATGCTGCTCGGCCAGCAGCGTGGTCGGCGCGAGGATCGCCACCTGCTTGCCGCCGGTGACCGCGACGAAGGCCGCGCGCAGCGCCACCTCGGTCTTGCCGAAGCCGACGTCGCCGCACACCAGCCGGTCCATCGGCTTCGGGCTGACCATGTCCTGGATCACCGCATGGATCGCGGCCTTCTGGTCGGGCGTTTCCTCGAAGCCGAAGCTCGCGGCAAAGGCCTCGTAGTCGTGCGGCGAGAAGCGGAACGCGAAGCCTTCGCGCGCCGCGCGGCGCGCGTACAGGTTCAGCAGCTCGGCCGCGGTGTCGCGCACCTGCTCGGCGGCCTTGCGCCTGGCCTTGTCCCACTGGCCGGAGCCGAGCCGGTGCAGCGGCGCCTCTTCGGCGCTGACGCCGGTGTAGCGGCTGATCAGGTGCAGCTGCGCGACCGGCACGTAGAGCGTCGCCTTGTCGGCGTATTCGAGGTGCAGGAACTCGCTCGGCCCCTCGCCCAGGTCGATGTTCATCAGCCCCACGTAGCGCCCGATGCCGTGGTTCACGTGCACCACCGGGTCGCCGACCTTCAGCTCCGACAGGTCCTTGATCAGCGCGTTGACGTCGCTGACCTGCTCCTGCTTGCGCTTGCGCCGGCCGGTGGGCGAGGTCGCGAACAGCTCGGTCTCGGTGATGAACTGGATCGCCTTGCCGTGCTCGACGTCATGCCAGAAGAAGCCCTCGGCCAGCGGCGCAACCGCGATCGCGAAGCGCTCGTCGCCTTGTTCGAACTCGGCCAGGCCCTTGACCGACGGCGGCTCGATCCGGTTGTCGCGCAGCAGTTCGAGCAGGCTCTCGCGCCGGCCTTCGCTCTCGGCGACGATCAGCACCCGGTGCGCCGTGGTGCCGACATGCAGCTGCAGCTTCTTCAGCGGCTCCGGCGCGCCGCGGTCGACGCTCAGGTCGGGCAGCGGGCGCGCCCAGTCGGTCTCTTCCTTGCCGCGCACCGACAGCACCGGGTGCGCATTGGCGATCGCGAAGAAGTCTTCGGCGCGCAGGAAGATGTCTTCCGGCGGCAGGATCGGCCGTTCCTTGTCGTGCTGGAGAAAGCGGTGCCGCTCGTGGGTGTCGACCCAGAAGCGTTTCAGCGCATCGTCGACCTCGCCGTGCAGCGCGATCGCGGCCTGTTCGCCGAGATAGTCGAAGATGGTCGCGACGCTGTCGAAGAACAGCGGCAGGTAGTACTCGATGCCGGCGGTGGCGATGCCGCTGCCGATGTCCTTGTAGAGCCGCACCTTGGTCGGATCGCCGTCCACCTTCTCGCGCCAGCGGGCGCGGAAGGCGGTGCGCGAATCCTCGTCCATCGGGAACTCGCGGCCGGGCAGCAGCCGCACTTCGGGCACCGGGAACAGGCTGCGCTGGCTGTCGGGGTCGAAGGTGCGGATGCTGTCGACCTCGTCGCCGAACAGGTCGACGCGGTAGGGCACCAGCGAGCCCATCGGGAACAGGTCGATCAGCCCGCCGCGCACCGCGTACTCGCCGGGCGACACCACCTGGCTCACGTGGGTGTAGCCGGCCAGCGTGAGCTGGGCCTTCAGCGCGGCTTCGTTGAGCTTTTCCTTCTGCTTGAAGTTGAAGGTGTAGGCCGCAAGGAAGCTGGGCGGCGCGAGACGGACCAGCGCGGTCGACGCCGGCAGCAGCACCACGTCGACCTCGCCGCGCTGGATGCGCCACAGCGTGGCCAGCCGTTCGGAGATCAGGTCCTGGTGCGGCGAGAAGGTGTCGTAGGGCAGCGTTTCCCAGTCGGGGAACACCGCGATGCGCAGCTCGGGCGCGAAGAACGCGAGCTCGCCTTCGAGGCGCTGCGTGTCGGCCGGTTCGGCGCTGACGATCGCGGTGAGCTGCTTCTGGGCCGTGCGCGCCTGCGCGAAGCGGGCCAGCAGCAGCGCGTCGGCCGAGCCGATCGGGCGGGGCAGCGTGAAGCGTTTTCCGGGAGACAGGCTGGGAAGGTGCATGGACACAGGCAACACGGCAGCGCGAGCGTGCGCGACAAAATCAAATCGCCCCGCGCGGCGTGGCGGCGGGGCGATCAAGCAATGCCGATTATAGAATTCGGCCACTTTTTCGCGCCCCATGCCGACTTCATCTCCCTCCAGGCTGTTCGCCCTCGTGCCCTGCGCCGGTGTCGGCGAGCGTGCCGCGGCCAACGGGCCGAAGCAGTACGCGGCGCTGGCCGGTGCGAGCGTCGTCTCGCACACGCTGGCGGCGCTCGCGCAGGTGACGCGGCTCGCGCAGGTGCTGGTGGTGCTGAGCCCTTCGGACAGCGCGTTCGAATCGCATGCGCCGGCCTTCACCGGCTGGGCCGCGCGTGTCGGCGGCGACACCCGCGCGCAGACCGTGGCCAACGGCCTGGCCGAGCTGCTGGCACGCGGCGCGCACGCCGACGACTGGGTGCTGGTGCACGATGCCGCGCGCTGCCTGGTGCGTCCCGACTGGATCGACCGGCTGATCGACGTGTGCCTGCACGATGCCGTCGGCGGCCTGCTCGCGCTGCCTCTGGCCGACACGCTGAAGCACGAGGTGCAGGGCCGCAGCGAGGCGACGCTGGAGCGCCGCCACAAGTGGCAGGCGCAGACGCCGCAGATGTTCCGCATCGGCCGGCTGCGCGACGCGCTGGCGCAGGCCGGCGACCAGGTCACCGATGAAGCGAGCGCGATCGAGGCGCAGGGCCGCTCGCCGCTGCTGGTGCGCGGCGCGCTCGAGAACCTGAAGATCACCTACCCGGACGACTTCGCGTTGGCCGAACGACTGCTGAGGACGCGCTGATGAATCCGAACCGCAACAAGCTGCCGCAGATGCGCATCGGCGAAGGCTGGGACACCCACCAGCTGGTGGCCGACCGCAAGCTGGTGCTGGGCGGCGTCGAGGTCCCGCACACGCACGGGCTGCTCGGCCATTCCGATGCCGACGCGCTGTGCCATGCGCTGACCGATGCGCTGTTCGGTGCCGCCGCGCTGGGCGACATCGGCAAGCATTTCCCCGACACCGACCCGCAGTTCACCGGCGCCGATTCGCTCGCGCTGCTGGCCGAGGCGGCGCGCCGCGTGCGGCTGGCCGGCTGGGAGATCGCGAATGTCGACAGCACCATCGTCGCGCAGCAGCCGAAGATGGCGCCGCACATTTTGACGATGCGCCAGCGCGTGGCCGGCGCGCTCGGCCTCGACGTCGACCGCGTCAACGTGAAGGCCAAGACGGCCGAGAAGATGGGCCCGGTCGGCCGCCTCGAAGCCATCGAGGCGCGCGCCGTCTGCCTGCTGATCAAGCCTTGAGTTCACAGCCCGGATGCCGATCCGGGACACGTCGCCGCCAGCACACCCACCCGAGCCCGCACACCATCAGTACCACCACCGCCGGCTCCGGCACCGGCGTGACCAGGTACGCATGGCTGTTGAGCCCGGTGACGACGAACTGCCCGCGGTCGTTGATGTCGCTTGCATACAGGAACTCGCCGTAGAACGAAGGGTCGGTGTTGACGAACGACAGGGTGTTGACGTCGACCGGATCGCTGCCGTTCGGGCCGGTGATGTAGGCGTGCGCGTAGATGTTGGGCGTGAAGGTGAAGCTGCCCGCGATCTGGCCCAGGTTGTTGATTGCGTTGCCCCCTGCGTAGAACGCTTCTCGACCGCCGCCGTGGAACGTGGCCAGCTGCCCCAGCTCGATCTTCTTCACGGCACCGCTGGCTTCAGTGAGGTAGACACCGCCGTCCGGGCCATAGAAGCGCGCGGCACCGCTCAGCACCTGACCGCGGTCATTGATGTCCGCAACGCCCGAGATCGTGTCGATGTTGTCGTAGTCGTAGCCGGGAACCTTCACCTCGGTCAGCGCCTGGTTGCTCGCGTCGGCCAGCGCACCGCGCGAGCGCACCGGCTCCGTCGGGTCGCCGCGCATGCGGTTCTCTGCATTGACCGCCACCGTGCCGGCGGCATTGATGCCGTTGGCCGTCGAGGTCGCGCCGCCCAGCGTGCCGATCGGCTGGAGGGCGCCGGCGCCCGGCTTGGTGACGAATCCGCGCTGCAGCCCGTCGGCGTTGATGAAGCTGCCGGTGACTTGGCCGCCGGCATTGATCTTCGACGCAGTGCTGTTGCCTGCCGACCCGAGGCTGCGCGGCGTGGCGCCGGCGCCCGGCATCACGAAGGCGCGGGTGTCGTCCGGTGCGTCGCCGTTGTCGGGGTTGATCGACGAGGTGCCGACCACCCAGCCCTGGTCGTTGATGGCGGTCGCCTTGTTCCAGCTGCCGCCCAGCGTCGGGATGCTGGTCAGGCCGACACCGTTGGCGCCGGTCACGAAGGCCATGTAGGTGTCGTCGGACGACCAGCCATTGTTGCCGCGCGCATAGGCATAGCCGACCACCTGGCCGCTGTTGTTCAGGCCGGTCGCGACCATGCCGATCCAGTCGCCACCGAACCCGCCGAGGTCGGTCAGCAGGTACTCGCCGGCCTGCGCGAGCGGCGCGGTGGCCAGCAAGGCGCCGGAGGTGCCCAGCGTCGCCAGCAGGCGGACCAGGCGGTGCTTCATCGTGTGCTTCATGGGTTCTCCTTGCGTGGGTCCTGCTTCTGCCGGAAAGCCAGCAGGCCGAGGCCTGCCAGCATCATCGCGACGACGGCCGGTTCGGGCACCGGCGAGATCAGGTAGACGTGGCCATTGCTGCTGGCACTCGCAATGATCTGCCCCGCGTCGTTGATGGCGAGCGCATCGCCGAACACCGGCAGCGGCGCGCTGAGCCCGGTGAAGGCTTGCTCGTTCAGCAGCATCGGATTGCTGCCGTCGGGTCCGGTGACGAACAGGCCGGTCTCCAGGCCCATGAAGTAATAGCCGACGGCCTGGCCCGACGCATTCAGCCCGGTGGCCCAGCTGTTCAGGTAGGGCGGAGCCTCGCCGTCCGGCGGCGCGATGGGCAAGTGCAGCAGCCGGCCGCTGCCGTCGGCCTCGGCGAAGAACGCATCGCGGTAGTAGTGGAACGGCGTCATCTGTCCGACCGTCTGCCCGCGCGCGTTGATGGCGAAGACCTCGCCGGGGGTGCCGGGATCCGCGCCGGCGACCGTGATCTCGCGCATCGACGTGCCGTTCGGTCCGGTGATGAAGGGGCGTTCGGTGTCGTCCAGGCCGTGGTTGGTCGCGCGGCTCATGCCGGCGACCTGCCCGGACGCGTTGATGGCCGTGGGGACGCTCATCCCGGTGGGACTGCTGTCGTGCAGGCTGCCGAGGTCGTGCAGGTTGCCGGCTTGCGCATCGCTGATGTAGCCGCGCTGGAGGCCTGCGGCCGTCGTGCTGGTGCCCACCACCTGGCCGCTGGCGTTGATGGCCGCTGCGGTGCTGGTGGTTCCGCCCAGCGTGCCGAGCTCGCGCGGCGATGCGCCGCCCGGGCCCGTCACGAAGGCACGCTCGCTGCCGCTGGCGTTCAGCGAGGTGCCGACCACCCAGCCGGCGTCGTTGATGCCGCTGGCGCGGTTCCAGGCGCCGCCCAGGGTCGGGATGGCCGTCATGCCGATGCCGTTGGCGCCGGTGACCCAGGCCTGCGTCGTCTCGATCAATTCTCCCTGGGGGTCCATCGAGAAGTGGGATGCGTAGCCGACCACCTGGCCGCTGTTGTTGAGGCCGGTGGCGTGCAGTGTTTGCCACTGGCCGGGCGGGCCGCCCAGCGTGCCCAGGTCGAACAGCGTGTACGAGGTGGCACCGGCCACCGCAGGCGCGCCGGCCAGGCCCGCAACGGCGCACAGCGCCGCGAAGAAGCGCGTGAGTGTCTTGTTCATGGTCGCCTCCTTCCGTCAACCGTTGATGCTCGCGCGGCGGCGCCACACGAGCCAGCCCAGTCCGCACGCCATCATCAGCACCGCCGCCGGCTCCGGCACCGGCGTCACCAGGTAGGCATGGCCGTTGCTGCCGTTGGTGATGAACTGGCCCGAATCGTTGATGCCGGTGGCGTCGAAGAACATCCAGTCGCGCGCGCCGGCCGCGAGGTTCGTGAAGCTCAGCGTGTTGACGTCGACCAGCCCGAGGCCGTTGGCGCCGCTGATGAATGCATGGCTCATCATGTTGCTGGTGAAGTAGTAGCTGCCGACGACCTGGCCGAGGCGGTTGAGTCCCAGGGCCTGGCTCGTCAGCTGCCAGGCGCCGGCCATCTCGAAGGTCCCCATGTCGTGCAGGTTCAGCACACGGCCGATGCCGTCGCGCCCGGCGATGAACGCCCGCCCGGCGTCGCCGACGAACGCGGACGAGCGGCCGACCACCGTGCCCTCCTCGTTGATCGCGTAGGCCACCGAATTGGTGTCGCGGTCCGTCATGTCGTAGCCGGCCACCGCGATGGGCATCATCACGTCGCCGGCCCGGCCGGTCATGAAGGCGCGTTCGCGCGGCGTGTCGACGCTGGTGTAGCTGCGGTATTCGGCACTGCCGACCACGCGGCCTTCCTGGTTGACGCCGTAGGCGGTCGAACTGGAACCGCCCAGCGTGCCGATGTCGTGCATCGCGCCGCCGTTCGCATCGGTCAGGTAGGCGCGCTGCGTGCTGGCCGGGCTGGTGTAGGCGCCGACGATGCGGCCATCGGCGCTGATGCCGTTCGCGGTGCTCGGCCCGGCCAGCGTGCCGAGGCTGCGCGGCGCCGCGCCGGCGCCTTGCATCACGAAGCCGCGGGTGTCGCCGCCCGGTGTCGAGGTGGTGGTGGCCGAGGTGCCGACGACCCAACCGTTGTCGTTGATGCCGGTCGCCTTGTTCCAGCTGCCGCCCAGCGTCGGGATCGCCGTCATGCCCGCGCCGTCGGCGCCGGTGACGAAGGCCTGGTACTGGTCGCTGAACGAGGTGCCGTTGTAGCCGTCGTTGAAGGCATGGCCGACCACCTGTCCGCTGGCGTTGATGCCGGTCGCGTAGACGTTGCTCCAGCCGCTGCCGAGCAGGCCGAGGTCGGTGAGGCTGTACTCGGTGGCGTGGGCGGGGGCGAGGGCGCCGAACAGGCAGGCGCTGGTGCCCAGCGCCGCGAGGACGCGTGCGATGCGAGTCTTCATGCTGGATTCCCCTGGATGCGACGACGACTGTCGACGCAGCTCTTGTAAGGCCGCTGTGTGACGTTTGATGTCGTTTTCACACACACCCGCGAGCAGCAGAGGGGCATGCGGCCACCATCCGTCGGATGGGCCGCGCGCGGGCGGTCAGAAGCTCAGCACGTCGATGGTCGGCGGCACGCGAAAGCGCACCGGCAGCTTGTCGATGCCGACGCCGGGGGTGACGAACACGCGCGCGTTCTTCATCTCGTACAGGCCCTGGCGGAACGCGCCGTCGGTGGCATGCGCCAGCAGGTGCGCGGTGAAGACCGGGATGTCGATCTGCCCGCCGTGCGTGTGGCCGGCCAGCAGCAGCGCGGCCTCGTCGGGTTCGAGGTCGAACACCGTGTCGGGGTTGTGCGTCAGCATCACGCGGTGCGCGCGGTCGACGCGCCACGGCTGGCCGCGCGAGCCGGCGAGGTCGCGCGCGGCGGAGCCGGCACTGCGGTCGCCGAGGCCCTGCAGCTCGCAGCGGCCGAGCGGCACGCGCTTGCCGTCGATCGGCTCGACATGCGCGGCCACCAGCGCCTGCTGCAGTTCATCGCGCAGTGGCGGGCCGGGGCGTTGCTCGTCGTGGTTGCCCAGCACCGACAGCGTGCGGTGGCGCAGCCCGGCCAGCGGCGCGAAGGTGCTGCGCAGGTCGTGGCCGGGCTCGAAGGTCCAGTCGCCGGCCACCAGCACCGCGTCGACCTGCAGCGTGTTGAGGCGGTCGACCAGGCGCTGCAGGTCGGGCTCGCGCACGAACAGGCCGACGTGCAGGTCGGAGATCAGCGCAACCCGCACGCCGCAAGCGGTGCCGAGCGGGGTCTCGCGCACCTGCAGCTCGTTCGGCTCGATGAAGCGGGCCCAGGTGAAGCAGCCGCACAGCGCGACGGCGGCGATGCCGGCCAGCGTGGCGGCGACACGGCGGCGGCGCGCGGTGCGCCAGGTCTCGCGCGCGAGCAGCAGCAGCGCCGGCCACAGCAGCCACGAGAACCAGTAGATCGCGAGCTTGGCGATCACGCGATGGCGGTCGCCTTCTTCGTACCACGCGCCCTGGAAGTCGCGCGCGACCAGCGCGCCGAACAGCACGACGATGGCGACGCCAAGCAGTGCGCGCCACCCGCGGCTGCCGGCGCGGGCGATCGGGAACCCGAGCTTCATGGGGCGCGCTTCAGCCTGACGTGTGCGACGAGGCCGCCGTCGGACGCATTCGACAGCTCGAAGCTGCCACCCATGCGCTGCACGGCCTTCTCGACGATGGCCAGGCCGAGGCCGGCGCCGGTGGCGGCGGTGCGCGCGGCATCGCCGCGGAAGAACGGGGTGGTGAGCTGCTTCAATTTGTCGTGCGAGACGCCGGGTCCGTGGTCGCGAACGCTCAGGATCACCCACGGGCCGGTACGCGCGTAGCTGACATGCACGCGGGCGACGCCGGAGTCGGTGGAGCGGCCGTAGCGGCGTGCATTCTCGAACAGGTTCTGGAACACGCGGCCGAGCTCGATCTCGTCGGCCATCACCTTGGTGTCGATCGCCACCCGCGAGACGATGCGGATCTGGCTCGGGTCGCGGAAGCCCTGCATCTCGCGCTCGACCAGGCTGCTGACATGCACCGGCACCAGCTTGGTCTCGCCGGGGCGGGCGTAGTCCATGAACTTGTCGATGATGGCGTCGAGCTGGTCGATGTCGAGCGCCATGTTGCGCTTGGCTTCTTCATCGTGCACGCTCATCTCGGCCTCGAGCCGCAGCCGGGCAAGCGGGGTGCGCAGGTCGTGCGAGATGCCGGCCAGCATCACCGCGCGGTCTTCTTCCACCTTGGCGAGTTCGCGGGCCATGCGGTTGAAGCCCATGTTGACCTGGCGGATCTCGCTGGTCAGCGTGTTCTCGTCGAGCTGCGATTCATATTCGCCGTCGCGGATGCGGCTGGCGGCGAACGACAGGTCGCGCAGCGGCTGGTTGATCAGCCGCGCGATCGCGGCCGAGCCGACCACGGTGGCCAGCAGCGCGATGCTGACCCACAGCAGCCAGGTGCTGCCGGCCAGCGGGCGCACGCGGGTCGGGTCGGCCTGCAGCCAGTACGGATCCTTCTCGATCGAGAAGCCGACCCACAGGCCGCCGTTGCCGTTGACCGAGGTCGCGACGATGGTGTCGGGGCCGAGGCGGGTGCGCAGCTCCTGGCCGATCGCGCGCGAGAAGCGGTCGACCTCGAAGGCCTCCCACTTGTCGCCGGGCTCGCGCGGCAGCACGCGCACCGCTTCCTGGTCGGACATGGTCTTGACCAGCGTGACGCGGTTGATGCCGTCGGCATAGCGCAGCGCGGCGCGCGACAGGTTCACCAGGCTCGCGATCTGCTGCGCCGCCTGCACCGCGCGCGGCTCGAATTCGAGCGCGCGGAAGGTCTGCACCCACGCGAAGATGCCGCCGGTCAGCAGCACGGCCAGCAGGAAGAAGGTGCGCCAGAAGAGGCTCAGCGCGACGGCATTGCGGGCCATCCGGTCTTACGCGGTGCCATCTGGGACGAAGACATAGCCGACGCCCCAGACGGTCTGGATGTAGCGCGGCTGGGCCGGGTCGGGCTCGATCATCTTGCGCAGCCGCGAGATCTGCACGTCGAGGCTGCGGTCGAAGGGCTCGAACTCGCGGCCGCGGGCCAACTGGGCCAGCTTGTCGCGCGACAGCGGCTGGCGCGGGTGGCGGACCAGCGCCTTCAGCATCGAGAACTCGCCGGTCGTCAGCGCGATCTGCTCGCCATCCTTCGACAGGCGGCGCAGCGCCAGGTCGAACTCGAACGGGCCGAAGGTGACGGTCTGCGCGTCCTTCGCCGGGGCGCCCGGGGCTTCCATCGCCGGGCGGCGGCGCAGCACCGCATGGATGCGGGCCAGCAGTTCGCGCGGGTTGAACGGCTTCGGCAGGTAGTCGTCGGCACCGACCTCCAGGCCGACGATGCGGTCGACGTCTTCGACCTTGGCCGTCAGCATGATGATCGGCGTCACGTCGCTCGCGGCGCGCAGCCGGCGGCAGATCGACAGGCCGTCTTCGCCCGGCAGCATCAGGTCCAGCACGATCAGGTCGACGGTCTCGCGCGTCAGCACGCGGTTCAAGGCCTTCGCGTCTTCCGCCAGCAGGACTTCAAAGCCTTCCTGGGTCAGATAACGGCGCAGCAGGTCGCGGATCCGGGCATCGTCATCGACCACGACGACACGGTCGGGACGGGCAGTGGCAGTGGGCGTCATCGACGGCTCCGTTGATTTGTAACAGCCGAGATTGTGCGCAGGTTCGGTCGAGGATTTCGAGCGCCGGGACCATCTGTTACAAATCTTGCGACACGCCTTTTCCGGTTTGGCAAGTGAAGGTTTGTGAAGGTCGGCAAGAGTTGTCGGCGAAGCGCGCGGCCGGTTCGTTGGGGACCCACCGCCCCCGGAGACACGCATGACGCTGAACGAAAGCGATGCCCGCCACCTGCTGACCCGCACCGGCTTCGCGCCGTCGCCGCAGCAGCTCGCCCCGTGGGTCGGCTTGAGTGCCGAAGCCGCGGTGGACCGGCTGATCGATGCGGCGCGCGCCGCGCGCTTCATGCACCCGCCGCCCGACTTCACCCGCGAGCCGATCCGCACGCCGCTCGGCCAGCTGCCCGACGACGATGCGCGCAAGGCCGCGCGGCAGCAGGCGCGGCGCGACACGCTCGACCTGGCGGCCTGGTGGCTGCAGGAGATGCGCGACACGCCGGCCCCGCTTTCCGAACGCATGGCGCTGTTCTGGCACAACCACTTCGCGACCTCGGTGCAGAGGGTGCAGAACCCGCAGGGCATGTTCATCCAGCAGCAGTTGTTTCGCACGCATGCACTCGGGTCCTTCGCCGAGCTGCTGCACGGCATCGCCCGCGACCCGGCGATGCTGATCTACCTCGACGGCGCGGCCAACAAGGCGCAGGCGCCGAACGAGAACTTCGCGCGCGAGGTGATGGAGCTGTTCACGCTCGGCGAAGGCCAGTACCGCGAGCAGGACATCAAGGAGGCTGCGCGCGCCTTCTCGGGCTGGACCGTCGACCGCGCCGACTGGAGCGCCCGGCTGCGCCCGCGCCTGCACGACGGCGGCAGCAAGACGCTGCTCGGCCGCAGCGCGGCCTTCGACACCGACGGCGCGCTCGACCAGATGCTGGCGCAGCCGGCCGCGGCGCGCTTCATCGCCGGCAAGCTGTGGCGCGAGTTCGTCTCGCCGGTGCCGGAGGCGGCAGCGCTCGATCGCGTCGCGGCCCGGCTGCGCGGCAGCGGCTGGCGCATCGACGCGGCGCTGCGCGAGCTGCTGCTGACGGATGCGTTCTGGGCGCCGGCCGCGCGCGCGGCGCTGATCAAATCGCCGGTGGAATTGACGGTCGGCACGCTGCGCCAGTTCGACGTGCAGCTCGATTCGATGCTGCCGATCGCCCGCGCCAGCGCGAAGCTCGGGCAGAGCCTGTTCGTGCCGCCGAACGTGAAGGGCTGGCCGGGCTACACCGACTGGATCGACAGCACGACGCTGCTCGAGCGCAAGCGCTTCACCGAGCGGCTGTTCCGCGGCGTCGAGATGGGCGGCATGGAAAAGGGCGCAGGCGGGCTGCGCTTCGATGCGGATGCCTGGCTGTCGCCGCTCGGCGCGCATGCCGACCGTGAGCCGGATGCGGCGACGAAGGCGCGCATCGAGAGGGCGGTGCTGGCCGCGCCGCCGGTCAATCCGCTGCCGGCCGGCACGGTCGGGCTGTCGATGCTGCGGGCGCTGAGCCTGGACCCTGCGTTTCAACTGAAGTGAGCCGGAGGCCGCGATGCAATCCACCCGCCGAGAATTCATGCGCCTGTCGGGCGCGGTCGCCGCGTGCAGCGGCCTCGCGCTGCCGGGCATCCCCGGCGCCGCGTGGGCGCAGGGCCGCAACGGCCTGCTGCAGCCCGCCGCATCGGCCGCCGACCGCGTGCTGGTGCTGGTCGAGCTGAAGGGCGGCAACGACGGGCTCAACACCGTCGTGCCGTATGCCGACCCGGCCTATGCGGCGCTGCGGCCGACGCTCGCGCTGCCGGCCGCCGACCTGCTGCGGCTCGACGGCGCGCTCGGGCTGCACCCGTCGCTCGCGCCGCTGCTGCCGCTGTGGGAGAAGCGCGAACTCGCGCTGCTGCTCGGCCTCGGCTACCCGCAGCCCAACCTGTCGCACTTCCGCTCGATCGAGATCTGGGACACCGCGTCGGCGTCGCGGGAGTACCTCGACGAAGGCTGGGTCGCGCGCGCCTTCGATGCCGGGCTGCGCGAGCGCGGCCGCTTCACCGCCGAGGGCGTCGCGGTCGGCACCGCCGGGCTCGGCGCGCTGAGCGGCGCGCGCGCGGTGTCGCTGACCAGCGCCGAGGCCTTCGTCAACGAATCGCGGCTGGCGCGGCCAGCGGCGCTGCAGGGCAATGCGGCGCTCGCGCATGTGCTGAAGGTCGAAGCCGGCGTGGCGCAGGCGGCCGAGGGCCTGCGCAACCCGGGTGCGCCGCCGCTGCGCACCGAATTCCCGGCGCACGGCTTCGGCCAGGCGGTGCGCGCCTGCTGCGCAATCGTCGCCGGCCAGGCCGGGCGCGGCGGCGTGCCGGTGTTCCACCTGACGCACGGCAGCTTCGACACGCACCGCGGCCAGTTGCCGACGCATGCCACGCTGCTGAAGCAGCTGGCCGAGGGGTTGGCGGCGTTGCGCGAAGGCCTGGTCGAGGCCGGCGCGTGGGACCGCACGCTGGTGCTGACCTACTCGGAGTTCGGCCGCCGTGCGCGCCAGAATCAGAGCGGTGGCACCGACCACGGCACCGCCGCGCCGCACTTCGCGCTGGGCGGCGCGGTGCGCGGCGGCGTGATCGGCCGCACGCCCGACCTGCAGCGGCTGGACGAGAGCCAGAACCTGGTGCACACGGCCGATTTCCGCCAGGTCTATGCGACCATCGCGCAGCGCTGGTGGGGTGTCGATGCGCAGGCGGTGCTGAACGGGCGCTTCGAGGCGCTGCCGTTCATCGCGGCCTGAACGACGACATGCCGACGGCGTGCCACTCACAAGGAGGATCCATGACGATTCAATCGAAGCTCTCGCCCCTGGCCGCCGTTGCGGCCTTTGCTGCCGCACTGGCGGTGGAACCCGCACTCGCCAACGAGCCGCCGCTGCAGAACGTGGTGAGCCTGTCGGCCAGCGCCACCGTCGAGGTCAACAAGGACTTGTTGAACGTGACGCTCAGCACCACCCGCGAGGGCACCGATGCCGGCGCCGTGCAGGCGCAACTGAAGCAGGCGCTCGACGCCGCGCTGGCCGAGGCGAAGCGCGTCGCGAAGCCGGGCGACATCGAGGTGCACACCGGCAACTTCTCGCTGTTCCCGCGCTACAGCCAGAAGGGCGGCATCAACGGCTGGCAGGGCACGGCCGAGCTGGTGGTCGAGGGCAAGGACATCCCCGGCATCGCCGCACTCACCGCGAAGATCAGCACGCTGACGATCGCGCGCGTCGGCAGCAACCTGTCGCGCGAGCAGCGCGAGAAGGTCGAGGCCGACGTCGCGGCGCAGGCCATCGCCCGCTACCGTGCGAAGGCGGCCGAGTACGCGAAGCAGTTCGGCTTCAGCAGCTACGTGCTGCGCGAGGTCAACATCGGCAGCAACGAGCCGGTGATGTACGCCGCCGCGCCGATGGCCCGCATGAAGACGATGGGCGCGGCCGACGAGGCCCTGCCGGTCGAGCTGGGCAAGGGCAGCGTGACGGTCAGCGTCAACGGCTCGGTGCAGATGACGAAATGATCCCGTGGCGGCTGGTGGTCACTGCGCCGTCCAGCCGCCATCGACCGCCCAGGCCACGCCGCGCACGTTGTCGGCGGCGGCCGAGCACAGGAACACCGCGAGGTCGCCCAGCTGCTGCGGCGTGACGAACTGCAGCGACGGCTGCTTCTCGCCGAGCAGCTCGCGCTGCGCCTGCTCCACCGCAATGCCTTCGCGCGCCGCGCGGTCGTCGATCTGCTTCTGCACCAGCGGTGTCAGCACCCAGCCGGGGCAGATCGCGTTCGACGTGATGCCGGTCTGCGCGGTCTCCAGCGCGATCGACTTGGTGAAGCCGACGATGCCGTGCTTGGCCGCCACGTAGGCCGATTTCTGCGCCGAAGCCACCAGCCCGTGCGCCGACGCGATGTTGACGATGCGGCCCCAGTTGCGTGCGCGCATGCCGGGGATCGCGAGCCGCGTGGTGTGGAAGGCCGAGCTCAGGTTGATCGCGATGATCGCGTCCCACTTCGCCGCGGGGAACTCCTCGACCGCGGCCACATGCTGGATGCCGGCGTTGTTGACCAGGATGTCGACGCCGCCGAACTCGGCCTGCGCATAGGCCATCATGGCTTCGATCTCGGCCGGCTTGCTCATGTCGGCCCCGTGGTAGCCGGTCTTCACGCCCAGCGCGGCCACCTCGGCGCGCGCCGCCTCGAATTCGCCGAAGCCGTTGAGCACCACGTTGGCGCCCTGGCGCGCCAGGCACAGCGCGATGCCGTGGCCGATGCCGCTGGTGGAGCCGGTGACGAGGGCGGTTTTTCCTTTGAGCACGGTGGAGACCTCCAGGTTGATACAGTCCATTATCGAAGAGGAAGCCCGGCCCATGCATGAACCCCGCCTGAACCACGTGCAATGCCTCGACCCCCGCGGCCTGCACCGCATGGCGTGGTGGGAGTGGGGCGACGCCGCCAACCCGCGCGTGCTGGTCTGCGTGCACGGCCTGTCGCGCCAGGGCCGCGACTTCGACACCTTCGCGCAGGCGATGCAGGGCGACTACCGCGTGGTGTGCCCCGACGTCGTCGGCCGCGGCGAATCCGACCGGCTCGCCGACCCGATGGGCTACCAGATCCCCGCCTACGTGGCCGACATGGTCACGCTGCTCGCGCGGCTGGACGCCGGCACGCTGCACTGGGTCGGCACCTCGATGGGCGGGCTGATCGGCCTCGGGCTCGCGGCGTTGAAGAATTCGCCGGTGTCGAAGCTGGTGCTGAACGACGTTGGCCCGAGCATCGAGCCGGCGGCGCTGGCGCGCATCGGCACCTACCTCGGCCAGCCGGCGCGCTGGCGCAGCCTGGAAGAGGCGGCCGACGCGCTGTGGAGCATCTCGCAGGGCTTCGGCCCGCACACCCGGGAGCAATGGCTGGCGCTGACGCGGCCGATGCTGAGAGTCGACGGCGACAGCTTCGTGCCGCACTACGACCCGAACATCGCGCTGCCGTTCCGCGCGATCACCCCCGAGGCGGCGCGCGCCGGAGAGGCCGTGCTGTGGGGCATGTACGACGCCATCGCCTGTCCGACGCTGCTGCTGCGCGGCGCCGACTCCGACCTGCTGAACCGCGCCACCGCGCAGGCGATGACGCAGCGCGGCCCGCGCACGCTGCTGCGCGAGTTCGCCGGCGTCGGCCATGCGCCGATGCTGACCTCGCCGGAGCAGATCGCGGCCGTCCGGGAGTTCCTGCTGGCGTGAAGACCGGACTGCTCGATACCCACCAGGACGCCGCTCCGATCGTCCAGCTCGCGGACACGCCAGGCGACGCCGGCCGCGACGGCGAGGCCGCGCAGCTCGCCCGCGCGCGCGCCTTCGCCGAGCCGCTGCTCGACGGCCAGTTGCTCGACACAGGCGAAGACGCGCTGGTGCATGCCGATGGCGTCGCGGCGATCCTGCAGGGCATCGGCGCGGCGCCGTCGATGCGCGCCGCCGCCTACCTGGTCTACGCGAGCGACTACCTCAGCAAGCCGGAAGAGGTCGTCAGCAAGGCCTTCGGCGCGTCGTACGCCAGCCTGGTGCTGCACACCCGCAAGCTGGTGCAGATCCAGCGCGCGGCGCGCGAGGCCCGGGTGCATGCCGAGCAGCGCGCCGAGCAGACCGAGCGGGTGCGCAAGATGCTGCTGGCGTTCTCGCGCGACCTGCGCGTGGTGCTGCTGCGGCTGGCCTCGCGGCTGCAGACGCTGCGCCACTTCGCGCTCAGCAAGCAGCCGTGCCCGGCGGTGCTGGCGCGCGAATCGCTGCAGGTGTTCGCGCCGCTCGCCAACCGGCTCGGCATCTGGCAGATCAAGTGGGAAATGGAAGACCTGTCGTTCCGCTTCCTCGAGCCGCTGCAGTACAAGACCGTCGCGCGCCTGCTCGACGAGAAACGCGTCGAGCGCGAGCAGGGCGTCGAGGCCTTCCGCTGCCGGCTCGGCGACGCGCTGGCCGCCGCCGGGCTGCGCGCCGAGGTGCAGGGCCGGCCCAAGCACCTGTACAGCATCTGGAAGAAGATGCGCGGCAAGGGGCTGGACATCGACCGGGTGTTCGACGTGCGTGCGATGCGCGTGATCGTCGCCGACGTGCCCGACTGCTATGCGGTGCTGAGCCGCGTGCACGAGCTGTGGCCGCCGGTGCCGGGCGAGTTCGACGACTACATCGCGCGGCCGAAGGTCAACGGCTACCAGTCGCTGCACACCGTGGTGCAGGACGAGCAGGGGCGGGCGGTCGAGGTGCAGATCCGCACCCGCGCGATGCACGAACATGCCGAGCACGGCGTCGCGGCGCACTGGGCCTACAAGGAGGCCGGCACGAAGGGGTATGCCGGCGTCAGCGCGAGCGGCGATTTCGATGCGCAGGTGGCCGAGGCGCGCAAGGCGGTGCTGCGCCAGCTGCTGGCATGGGAGCGCGAGTTCGTCGAAAGCGGCGACGAGGGCGGCGTCGAGCAGCGCAGCGAGCGGGCGGCACCCGGCGCGGTGTTCGACGACCGCATCTACGTCTTCACGCCCGATGCCGCGGTGATCGAGCTGCCGGCCGGTGCGACGCCGATCGACTTCGCGTACACCGTGCACACCGACCTCGGCCACCGCTGCCGCGGCGCCAAGGTCGACGGCACGATGGTGCCGCTGAACACCCCGCTGCAGAGCGGCCAGACCGTCGAGGTGACGGCGATCAAGGAAGGCGGGCCGTCGCTCGACTGGCTGAACGACAACCTCGGCTACCTGCAGAGCTCGCGCTCGAAGGCCAAGGTGCGGGCCTGGTTCAACGCGCTCGCGCTGCGCGACACCGTCGCACGCGGCCGCGAGGCGGTCGAGAAGCTGCTGCAGCGCGAGGGCCGCACGTCGATGAAGCTCGACGACCTGGCGGCGCAGCTCGGCTTCCGCCATGCCGAGGCGCTGTTCGAGGTGGTCGGCAAGGACGAGTTCTCGCTGCGCAACATCGAGGCGCTGCTGCGCCCGCCCGAGCCGCAGCCCGACCCCGATGCGGTGATCACGCAGCGCCTGACGCGCCCCGAGGGCGAGGCGCCGAAGGGCGGCGTGCTGGTGGTCGGCGTCGAGTCGCTGATGACCAGCCTGTCGCGCTGCTGCCGGCCGGCGCCGCCGGACGCGATCGGCGGCTACGTGACGCGCGGCCGCGGCGTGGCCATCCACCGCGCCGACTGCAGCAACTTCCGGCAGATGGCGGCGCGCAGCCCCGAGCGGGTGATCCCCGTCACCTGGGGCGCTGGGCGCGGCGACAAACCGTCGCTGTACCCGGTCGACGTGCTGGTCGAGGCGGCCGACCGGCAGGGCCTGCTGCGCGACATCTCCGAGGTGTTCGCGAAGGAGAAGATGAACGTGACCGGCGTCAACACGCAGACGGTGAAGGACGCGCGCGGCGGCACCGCATGGATGACCTTCACCGTCGAGGTCGCCGATTCGGCGCGGCTGAACCAGGTGCTGGCCGCGGTGGACCGCATCGGCGGCGTGCGAAGTGCACGCCGGAAGTGATGCGTTCGATGAAGAAAATTTCGGAGCCGGACGGAACCGGAAAAAAGTAATGCTATAGTCACAGGCTCGGGCGATTAGCTCAGTGGTAGAGCGCCTCTTTGACGTGGAGGATGTCGGGAGTTCGACCCTCTCATCGCCCACCAAAAACGTCTGGACATCAGGGCCTGTTCCGCAAGGGACAGGCCCTTTTTCCATTTGGCCCTCTTTCAATCAGGCCCGTCCTCCAGGAGATGCGTGATGGAGATGACCCCCCGCCGCCGCGAGCTGATCGACGCCCACGTGGCCGAGACGCACGCGCAGATGACCGAGCTGGCGTTCGAGCTGAACGACCTGGTGCGCTTCACGCTGTCGGCCGCGAAGCCCAAGGGCCACAAGGTCTACTACCCGATGGACCCGGTGAACGAGGGCATCCGCAACTGGAAGGATCTGCAGCGCAAGCTGGCGAAGCTCACGGCGCGCGTCGATCAGGCCGCGGCGCGGTTGGGCGTGCAGCCGTTCGATCCGGAGGAGCCGGCGCAAGGCGATGTCGGGTCCTTGCGAGGCGAATCGTCCTGACGTGCCGCTTGGCACGCAAGCACTCAGCCCCTGCCAAGCACCACGGCGTCCATCCCGCTCCTTCGACACCAATCGACCAGGCGCTCTCGGAAGTCTTCCGTGCAGCCGACCAGTACCGGAGCGTCCGGATGCTCCGGCACACGCAGCGCATGGCCGGCTCGAGAATCTTTCAGGTTGATGGTCATGAAGACGATGGACTCCAGGTGGGTGACCAGGGGCCTGCTCTGACAAGCTGTATCCTCGACACCTTTACTCAGAAGGATCGAAATGGCACTGTCCAAGAAGAAGCGCGTCGGCAAGAGAACCATTTCTGCCAAGCAAGTCCGGAAGACGGCAAGCGGCAGAAAGCGCCGCAAGGCCGACGGCACCCAGCCGCCGAAGGCGGTGGCCTCGACCCCGGCGGCGGCCTGACGATTCGGGCCCGCAGATCGCGCCAAGCCGTTTCGGCTTGGCCGCGATCTCCACGGGCAGCCTATCGCTTCGAGACGTGCATGCAGTGCAGCGCGAGCAGGCCACCGACGGCATGCCGGCCCCAGTGGATCCGGTGAAGAAATGACCAATGCCAGATCGCGTCGTTGACGTCGCCGCTGTCGAACAGGACGAGTCCCGCCCTGACGTCTCGATAGACGTCCATCAAGTCATCGCCGACATCGCCCATGCCGAATTCATCGATCAGCGTCGGATCGGGATCGAGGAAATCGCGGTAGTACCAGCCCAGAAAGGGCGCCAGGTTTGACTTCGCGCGGTCGGCCGCGGGCCAAGGCAGGTCCGGCAGTTCCCCGTCGTATTCGGCTTCCTGCTTCGGCAGTGTGAGCGCAGCCGCGTAGAGGCGCGCCAGCCAACCCGCGGCCTGAGACGCCGGGTCTGGCCCCAACGATTCACCCTCGCACCAGACGCAGTAGCCGCGAGCCACCTCGGCGAAATGGGCAATCTCCCGTTCTCCGGTCGTCAGGCGGGGCTGAGGAATCTGCCGCGAGTCCGTCATGCCGCAGCCGCCTCGGCAGCGCGACATGTCAGCGGATGGCCTTGCTCAGCGGCCTCCCGTGTGATCTGGCTGGCCACCGCGGCGGCCTGGGCGAGGTCCGTCAGCGGCAACAGGAGTCCGCCCTGCTTGTGAATCTGGAGCATCGCCCCGATGGCGGACTCGCGATCGAGTTTCAGGTGTTGCTCCAGCACGGAAATGACGAACTCCGTCGGCGTCCGGTCGTCGTTGAGAAGTTCGACACCCACCAGGAAGCCCGGCGGCGTCATGCCGTCGATCGAGGTCAGGCGCGTCTCGGGTGGAAACACCGGCGAGGCGGCATGGTGCTGCGCCAGCGGGTGAGGCCCACCGCGCGTGACGTGAAACAGCAGATCCCAGAGCACGGCGCCATCGGTGGACAGGTTGCCGTCGATCTTGCCGGGCACGAGGTTGATCGCGGCGACGACGAGGTTCACGACCGTGAACGTGAAGAAAACGCTCTGCCCGACCGGCGATTCCGGATGTCCCTGCATGGCGACCACTGCCAGCGTGAGCAGCAGCAGCACTGTCTGCGCCGCCAGCCCACCCGAAAACAGCAGGAACGTGCCCCTCACGTCACGCGGAGCCTGCGTGACGCAACTGCCGCCCAAGCCGGAGATGTTGATCGCGAAGACTTTCAATCCCAGTGCCCGCGCAGCGGCGAAGTGCCCCAGTTCGTGCACGAGGATGAGCGCGGCGAACGCGAAGAAGTACGTCGCCGCCCCGGTCAGGCCCGAGCCGGCGAAGCACGCTGCCACCAGCCCGCCGATCGGAAGCGATGCGTGGACGAAGACCGGAACGCCGTGGACGGTGACGAGCTTCCACTGCAAGCGCCTCCCGGTCGGCACATTCCATTCACCTGCGGCCGCTCGGTCCTTCTGCGGATCGCGCTGCTGCAGCTCAACGTTCGCGCGACGAAGCACCATCCCGATGACGCCGAAGATCACGACGACGCTGATTCCCCAACGCAGCATCCCGCCGACGCCTTGAACCTGGATCCCGAACCAGGACTCGGGAGCGAGGTGACGCGCCGCGAATCCGCCCAACAGAACTGTGGCCGAGGCGACTTCCAGCACATAGCCGGCGCGGGTGTGGCCGATCTCGGCGCCGACCGATTTGCCCTGGCGGCGTCGATGCCGGAACCAGAGCAGGAACGGCACGTATAACAGGATGCCGACCACGAGGCAGCCGACGGTGAGGATCGCGATCACCAGGGCCTGACCTGTCATCTGCCGCGCCGCCTCACTTCGCCGCCGCCGGGAACGCCGGCAGCTTGCCGATGTCGCGCGGTTCGTGCTGGATGATGATCGTCGCCTTCAGGTTCTTCGCGATCTGCTTGACGCGCTGGATCGATGCCAGCGTCTGCGCGCGGTCGTAGTTGAAGCCCGGCACGCCGTCGTGCTCGTAGTTCTCGCGGAAGTGCACCGAGTCGCCGCTCAGGATCACCGGCCCCATCTCCTTCAGGCGCACCAGCAGGATGCTGTGCCCCGGCGTGTGGCCCGGCGCGCGCAGCACCATCACGCTGCCGTCGTCGAACACGTCCTTGTCGGCGCTCAGCGGCTCGACCTTGCGCTGCTCGGCGATCCATTCGGCGAAGCCCTTCACGTTCGCGCCACCCAGCGGCGGCGTGGCGTTGATGCCGTCCCAGTCGCCCTTGCCGATCAGCAGCGTCGCATTCTTCAGCGGGGCCAGCTGGCCGGTGTGGTCGGCGTGGAAATGGCTGATGCCGACGAACTTCACGTCTTCAGGGTTCACGTTGATCTGCTTCAACAGATCGGCCAGCGGCTTGTTGGTGGCGCTCGGCACCGAGCCCGGCAGGTAGCCGGTGTCCCAGACCATCACGTCCGCGCCGTGGCGGATGACGTAGCAGCTGAACGTGAACGGCTTCGTCGTCTCGGTGTAGGCGAAGGTGTCGCTGAAGCGCCGCGGGTCGTTGGTGCCGGTGCCGCAGTCGAGCCGCGTCAGCGTGACCTCCTGGGCGGCCGCCGAAAGGGAAAGCACCGCGCCCAGGCCGAGCGCCCACCAGAAACGGGTTGTCATCGTGAGTCCTTGTCGAGGTTCGAGGGGAGTGGCGAGAAACGCATCGGTTCGGCGAACTCGATGCGACAGTGCATCGTTGCCTCCATGGCAGCGCGATGCGATTCGTGGAAGGGGTGGACGGTGTCGGCCATGGGGCAGCTTGGCAGCGAGCGAGCCTATCGCAAAGCGGCCCGCCGATCCATCGTCAGCTCAGAACGCTGCTTCCCGCTGCCACAGCGCCGCCAGCCGGCGCCAGCCTTCCACCGCGAGCGAACGCCGCTCGCCGTCCAGCACCGCGACGCCGCCGACCTCCGACGCCGGCGCGTTGCCGAGCTCGCAGTCTTCGAGCCGCACCCGGAAGGTCGGCTGCAGCGGGATCACGCGTCCGTCGGCATGCCGCTGCGCCGGGATCGCGCCGCCGTAGAGGCTCGCGACCACCGGCTGCTCCAGCTGCGCGAGCTGCACCGCATCGACCACGCTGCGCGCACAGCGCACGTGCGCGCGCTCCGGCGTGTCGGGCACGAACACGCCCGGCCCGCCGCCGAGCCGCTGCAAGGCCGCCTCGTCGACGAAGGCCTCGACCTTGCTGCCCTGCGGCGCCACCAGCTGCAGCAGCTTCTCGCCCGGCCGCACCCAGCTGCCGGCGCCGACCTCGGGCGACGACTCGACGACGCGGCCGTCGAACGGCATCGTCACGTCGAGCCGCTGCAATTCCCGCTGCAGGCCGTCGACCTCCTCCTGCGCCGCCTCCCAGTGCTTGCGCAGCGCCGGGCCGGCCTCCATCAGCCGCGCGTCGAACGGCTGCTGCGTCAGCTGCCACTGCAGCTGACGCTCGCGCGCCTGCGCCAGCGCGAACCGCGCCTCCAGGTCGGGCGAGCGCAGGCGCAGCAGCGGCTCGCCGCGCCGCAAGGCCTGCCCGACCGGCGGCAGTGCCGCCGTCACCTGCGCCGCGTGGGGCGCGTACACGCCTTGCGCCTGCCGCGCGCCCAGCACCGCCGGCGCATGCACGCCGGCCTGCCACGGCCACAGCAGCACGGCCGCCAGCGCGCCGAGCAGCAGCGCGAGCCGCCGCGTCGCGCGGTTCCAGCGCAGCAGGCTGCGCCGCAGCCACCATTGCTGCAGCTCGCGCGCCACCGGCATCACGATGAACCAGCCGAGCTCGACCGCCATCATCAACAGCCCCAGCGCCTTGAAGAACAGGTGGTACACCAGCAGCGCGATGCCGGCGAACAGCACCAGCCGGTACAGCCAGGTCGCGAACGCGAAGCCGATGAGGAAAGCCTGGCGGCCGGGCGGCTGCGGTTCGGGCACCGGCTCCTGCAGCCCGAACAACCGCTCGCGCAGCCACCAGCGGCCGAGCGCGAACGCGCGTTCGTGCAGGTTCGGCAGGTTCAGCGCGTCCGACAGCAGGAAGTAGCCGTCGAAGCGCATGAACGGGCTCGCGTTGATCGCGAGCGTCAGCAGCCAGGTGGTGGTCGCCAGCAGGAAGGCCGCGGCGCGCACCGGTCCCCAGGCAGGCGACTCCGGCAGCAGCGCCCACAGCAGCGTCGCGAACGCCGCCAGCGCGATCTCGCCGAGCATGCCGGCCGCGCCGATCGCGAGCCGCTGCCGCCGCGAGGCCAGCTTCCACGCCTCGTTGGTATCCGTGTACAGCACCGGCCACATCACGAGGAACGCGACGCCCATCGTCGGCACGCGGCAGCCGTGGCGCTGCGCGGTGAAGGCATGGCCGAGCTCGTGCAGCACCTTCGCGAAGCTCAGCGCCGCCGCGATCGCGAGCGCGCCGCTCCAGCTCGCGTACGCGGCGAAGGTGTGGACGAAGCCGTCCCAGCGCCGCGATGCGAGCACGAGGCCCAGCAGGGCCGCGGCGACCACCGCGACCCAGAAGGCCGGCGTGTACGCCCACGCCACGTGCGGCGCGAAGCGTTGCAGCCACGGCATCGGCCGCACCAGCGGCAGCCGGAAGAACAGGTAGTTCTTCAGCAGCCAGCGCGCCGGGCCGACGCGCCGTGCATCCACCGCGCGCTGCAGTCGCTCGGTGTCCTGCGCGCCATGCGCGAGCAGCAGGTGGTTGTTCAGCAGCATGCGCAGCAGGCCTTCGATGTCGGCCTCGCCGAGCTGCAGCGTGGTCTCGCGCCGCACCGCGGCCAGCACCTGCCGTACGCTGCCGAGCGACCAGCGCGACAGCACCTCGAAGGCCGGCCAGCGCAGCTCGTAGAAGCGGTTCGCGGCCGGGTCGTGCAAAGTCCAGGTCGGCGAGCCGTCGGCCGCGGGCGGGCCGTCGTGCAGCGCCAGGTCCTGGCGCAGCGCCGGCAGCGCGTCGGCGTTCATCCGTCACCAGCCCAGCCACTGCCGCGCGGCCACCAGCGGCCGGCGCAGCAGCACGTAGGCGAGCGGCGCCCACGGCCCGCGCAGCCGCGCGCTGCCGAGCTGGCCGATGCGCGGCGGCGCCTGGCCGGGCAGGAACCCGGCCTTGATGCGGTAGGCGAGGAAGCCCTCGGGCGTCAGCTCGGCGCGGTAGGCCACGCTGATGACGCGGGCCTCGAACGACGCGAGCGGCGCGCCCTGCGGGTACAGCGTCAGCAGGTCGCCCGGCGCGACCTCGATGTGGTCGGCGGCCGGCAACTGCGCGCTCAGCTCCACCTGCGCCGGATCGGCCACCAGCAGGATGCGCTCGCCCACCGTGACGGCCTTGCCGAGCCAGTCGTTGGCGTCGGCGAACACCGCGATGCCGTCGCGCTCGGCCTTCACCTGCACGCGCTCCAGCTGGCCGCCGGTGTAGTCGAGCTCGACCTGCTTCTCCTGCAGCTGCCCCTGGCGCAGCGCGATCTCGGCGCGGTTCTTGTCGCTGGTGACGGCGGCCTGCGCCGACTGGCGGTATTCCTCCTGCGCGGTGTCGACCGCCTTGCGCGCGACCTCGAAGCGGGTGCGCAGCGCGGTGGTGTCGAGGCTGAACAGCGGTTCGCCGGCCTTCACGGCCTGGTTGGGCCGCACGTCGAAGCGCTCGATCACGCCGTCGAGCGGCGCGCGCACCAGCAGCGGATCGCGCGGCACGACCTCGGCGCCGGCCAGCGCCGTCACGCGCACCGGCAGCACGCACAGCAGCGCGGCGGCGAGCAGCAGGCGGCGTCGCGCCCGCGCGGTGCGCAGCCAGCCGATCGTGCGGTCGAGCCCATGCTGGCGCGGTCGGAATGCGGCCAGCGCATGCGCATGCACGTCGGCCAGCTCGCGCAGCAGTGCCTGTTCGGCCTCGGTCCAGGGCTCGTCGCGGGCCAGCAGCAGCCCGCCGTCGAGCCGGGCCTCGTGCCGCAGCGGCAGCCACAGCGCATGCGCCGGCAGCCATTCGCTCCATTCGCCCTGCAGCAGTGGCGGCAGCATGGTCACGTCGACCGCGCCGCCGTCGAACGATGCCGCGAGCTGCCGGCACACGCCGGTCAGCCACTGGATGTACGGCGCCCCCGGATCGGGCTGCGGCAGGCCCGACACGCTCGCGATGCGCGGCAGCCCGAGCTCGGTCCACAGCGCCGCCTGCCGGTAGGGCAGCAGCTGCAGCGTCTCGTTGACGGCGACGAAGCCGAGCGCCTCGAGGCTGGCCGCGGCGCGCGCGCGGCGGCCCAGTTGCAGCAGCGTCAGCAGCGGTTGAAGAGGCTGGACCGCCGGGTCGGATTTCATCGCGGTCGTTGCGGGTAGACGGCCCAGCCGCTCATGCCGGGCAGCAGCGCCGCGTGCTCGCCGTCGATCGCGCCGACCACCGGCAGCGTCTGGCTCACCGGGTCGATCTGCGCGCCCAGCCGCAGCACGCGCGCCGGGAAGCTCTTGCCGAGTTCCTCGACCTCGACCGTGAAGGCCGCGCCCGGCTTCAGCCACGCGAGCCATTTCGACGGCACGATCATCTGCACCTCCAGCGTGCCGCCCTCGAGGATGTCGAGCAGCGGCGTGCCCGGCGTCACGTACTGGTGCGCGGCCGCATGCCGCCGCGCGACGCGGCCGCCGAACGGCGCGGCGATGCTGCAGCGGTTGACGATGCTGCGCTGGCTGGCCGCCTCGGCCTGCGCTTCCTTCAGCCTGGCCTGCGCCTGCTGCACCTCGAACTTGCCGATCGAGTTCAGCTCGACCAGGCGCAGGTTCGACTGCACCAGCGCGTTCGCCGCGTCGATGCCGGCCTCGGCCTTGCGCAGCTGCGACTGGTACAGCTCGCAGTCGAACGCCACCAGCAGCTGGCCGGCGCGGAACGCATCGCCGTCGCGCAGCGCGAGCGTCGCGATGCGCGCGGCCAGTTCGCTGGAGATGGTGACCGCGTTGCGCGACGCGAGCTGGGTGCGGATGCGGCCGTCCTTGTCGGCGAGCTGCAGCGCGGGGGCGGCGGAGGGCGGTGCTGCGCGCGCGCTGCCGGGCGCGAGGAGCAGGGGCAGCGATACCGACAGCGACAGCGACACCGACAGCCCCAGGGCGAGCGCCAGCGCGCCGCCCGGCCGGCCGCGCCGCGTCGCCGTCAAGTGCCGCCCCCCGGGTTCACCGTGCGGGTCCACGACTGCTCCGACGCATCGACCGCCTCGCCCAGCGTCCGCAGGTCGCTGCCGGCCACCGACTGCGGGAGCGGGTCGAGCCCGATGGTCGCGATCATCTGGCCGTAGGCGCCCTGCAGCGCGCCGTAGGTCTGGTACATGCGCAGCTCGGACATCATCGCGGCGGCGGCGGCGCGGATCTCCTCCAGCTTGCCCTGCGCGCTCGCGCTCGCGACATTGCGCGTCTGCTGCAGGATGCGCTGCTCGACGCCGTCGAGCTCGCGCGTCATCCGGTACTGCCGCACCCGCGCCAGGTACTCGAGCTGCGCCACGTGCACCTGGGTCAGCACCGCCATGTTCAGCGCCAGCCGCTGCTGCTTCGCGACGTCGAGCTGGGCCTGCGCCGCGCCGCGTATCGTGCCGGCGTTGAACACGTTCAGCAGGTTCCAGCTGACGCGCAGCCCGGCGTCCCACCACTGGTTGTTCACCAGGTAGCTGTTGCTGTCGTAGTGGCCGCCGAGGTTCAGCTCGACGCCGGGCAGCAGCCGCGCGAGCGCCTTGCGCGTCTCGAGCACGCCGATGCGCTCGTTGTACTGCGCCTCGACCAGCTCGGGCCGGCGCAGCAGGGCGGTCTCTTCCATCTTGTCGGTGCCGAGGCTGACCGGCGGCACGTCGAGCGCGCCGGCCGGCACCACGCTGAACGGGCGGCCGGGCTCCAGGTTCATCACCGACGCGAGCCGCGGCTTGGCCTGCTGCAGTTCGTCGCGCACCGCTTCGAGCTGGCGCACGATGTCGAGCAGCTGGCGCTGGTAGGTCAGCGCCTCCAGCGGCGAGCGCAGCCGCTCGGCCTCGACCTTGCGCGCATCGTCGAGCGCGCGTTGCGCCTGCTGCAGCACCGGGTCGATCTTCGCTTCCAGCTGCTGCGCGCCGACCGCCTGCCAGTAGGCCTGGCGGGTCTGCTGCATCAGCAGGTGCAGCACCTTGCGGCGGCGCTCCTGCGCGACCAGCAGCCGGTCGGCCTGCTGGCGGGCCTGGTAGTAGCTGACGCCGAAGTCGAGCACGTTCCACGACAGCCCGAGGTCGGCGGTGCGGCGCTCGCGGTCGGTGGAGGTCGACGGCACCAGCGACTGCTGGCCGGTGGAGACGTCGCGCGACGACGAGGCCGCCTCGTTGTCGCGCGCGGTGTAGCCGGCCGACGCAACGACGCGCGGCAGCAGCTCGATGCGCGACAGGTCGAGCTGGCCGCGCGCGACCGCCTCTTCCATCAGCTTCAGCCGGTGGTCCAGGTTGTACTTGATGGCCCGCGCCATCGCCTCCTGCAGCGTGATCGGACCCTGCACCGGCTCCTGGTCGGCGAACATCGCCAGCCGGTCGGCGGCGACGCTCGCCTGTCGCTCGTCCGCGGTCAGGGCCTGCGGTTGGACGGCGCAGCCGCTGACGGCGGCGACGGCGAGGGTGGCGAGCAGGGTGCGCGCCGGAAAGCGAGGGCGAGAGGTGCTCAAGGGTCTTCTCCTGGTGGTTGTTGTTGGAGTGAGCGGTGGGATCCCTGTCAGCCGGCCGGGCTTGCCGCCTGGCGGGCGTGTTCGAGCAGTGCGGCGCGCTCGGCCTGCCGCGCCTGCAGGCCGTGGCGGTCGAACTGCGCCTGCAGGCCGGCGCGGCCCTCGGTGCCCGGCGAGGCGGTCCAGGCCAGGCGGTCGAGCAGCGGCTGCAGCGGGTCGGCCAGCAGCGACTGCCTGTCGGGCGCGGGCCGCGGGGCCGGCGCGGCGGGTGCCGCGGCCGGCGCGCCCTTCACGTCGACCTCCAGGTGCGAGCTCGCCCGGTTGCCCTTGCTGTCGCGCGCGATCACCTCGATCGCGAGCTTCTGCGTCAGCCCGCGCGGCGGCTGGCCCGACAGCGTGCCGTTGACCGGATCGAACTTCAGCCACGACGGCAGCGGCCGGCCGTCGGCCAGGCGCACCTCGACCGAGACCTGCACGTTGCGTTCGCTGTGGCTGAAGGTGGACGTCGGCAGCGCGATGCTGACCGGCTGGCCGGCCTGCGCGCTGAAGTTGCCGATCTCCGGCATCGCCTGCAGCCCGGCGCCGGTGGCCGCGCCCACCTCGATGAAGTTGCCGCGTGCCGGGGCGGCGGCCACGGCGACCGTGGCGGCCGCCGGTGCGGCCAGCGGATCCGGCGCGAACGAGTTGCCGCCGCCGGCCACGACCAGGTTGCTGCCGCCGGCATTGGCGGCGGGCGGCAGCGTCGGCGTGCTGATCGGCGCGATCGGGTCCATCGGCGACAGCGTGACCGGCGGTGCCGCCGGCGCGATCACCAGCGGCGGCGGGGCCGGGGCCGGCGGCGGCGGCTCGGCCGGCGCGGGCGGCGGCACGACGATCGGCCGCAGCACGTAGCGCTCGCCGGCCAGGCCGCCGGCGATCGCGTTGCCGGCCGCATCGGCGATGCCGGTGGCCGCAGGGTTCAGCGAGATGCCGAGCTCGCCTTCGCCGTGCAGGCCACCGACCAGCACGGTGTACGTGCGCGCATCGACCGGCGTGACCGAGACGATGCTGCCGCCGGCCGTGCCGGTGGTCGTCAGCGCCAGGTCGCCGGCATCGAGCCCGCTGACGGGCTCGGAGAAGCTCAGCGTGTAGCGCACGCCGCTGCCGGACGCCGGCGACGGATCGGCGCGCACCAGCCCGACGGCGGTCGGCGCGGTGGTGTCGACCCGCACGCCGGCCGTCGACGGCACGGCCGCGAGCGCAAGCGACAGGTCGTTGCCGGCCGCGTCGCGCAGCGTGCCGCCATGCGCCTGCAGCGCGCCGACCGCGATGCCGTCGGCATCGGCGTCGCCGGCCAGCACGGTGTAGCTGAACTGCAGCGTGCCGGTGCCGGAGCCGCCGGTGTAGTTCGCGTAGGCCGTGCTGCCGCCGATGTCGATCGCCAGCCGCGGCGTGCCGCCGGCGCTGTTCACGACCACCGCCTCGCTGGTGGCGACGGTGAAGCCCAGCACGTCGCCGGCCTTGTAGGTGCCGTCGGCCGGCACGCCGACGCTTGCGACCGCCGGCGCGATCGCGTCGATGCGCACGCCGCCGGTGGCCGCCGCGTTGTGCAGCGCGGGGAGCACCGCGTTGCCGATCGCATCGCGCAGCGCGCCGCCGTTCAGGTCGATGGCCGACCCGAGCACGATGCCGTTCGCATCGAGCTGGCCGCTCGCCACCGTCAGCCGGAACGCCAGCGTGCCGGTGCCCGAGCCGCCGACGTAGTTGGCATAGACGGTGCCGCCGGTGTCCAGCGTGATGGCCAGGCGCGGCGTGCCGCTGCCGGTGTCGACCAGCACCGCTTCGCTGAACTGCACGTCGAAGCCGAGCGTCTGGCCGGCCACGTAGGTGCCGTCGGCCGGTGCGCTGACGGCGGTCACCACCGGCGCGATGCGGTCGACGGTGTAGGCCGCGCCGGCCAGCCCGCCGGCCAGCGCGTTGCCGGCGACGTCGGCGATGCCGGTGCCGCTGCCGTTCAGGTCCAGCCGCAGGCTGCCGGTACCGGCGATGCCGCCGACCTGCACGGTGTACGTGTGCGCGTCGACCTGGGTGACGCCGGTCACCTGGCCGGCCGCGCTGCCGGTGGCGACGAGCGAGAAGTCCGCCGCATCGAGCCCGGACACGTCTTCCGAGAACGTGACGGTGAAGGCGACGCCGGCGGCCGCGGTCGGGTTCGCATCGACGCGCACGATGCCGGCCGCGGCCGGCGCGGTGGTGTCGACGCGCACCGCCGCGGTCGACGGCAGTGTGCCCAGCGCGAGCGCGAGGTCGTTGCCGGCCGCGTCGCGCAGCGTGCCGCCATGCGCCTGCAGCGCGCCGACCGCGATGCCGTCGGCATCGGTGTCGCCGGCCTGCACGGTGTACGAGAAGGTCAGCGCCGTGGTACCCGAGCCGCTCGCGTAGTCGGCATAGGCGGTGCTGCCGCCGATGTCGATCGCGAGCCGCGGCACGCCGCCGGCGCTGTTGACGATCACCGCTTCGCCGGCGGTCACGGTGAAGTTCAGCACGTCGCCCGCGTTGTAGGCGCCGGCGGCCGGCACCGAGACGCTCGCGACGGTCGGCACGACGGCGTCGATTTGCACGCCGGCCGTCGACGCGACGCCGTTCAGCGCGGTGGCGGCGTCGTTGCCGACCGCGTCGCGCAGCGTGCCGCCGTTCAGGTCGAGCGACGACGCGACCGCGATGCCGGTGCTGTCGAGTTGCCCGCTCGCCACCGTCAGCCGGAACACCAGCGCACTGCTGCCCGAGCCGCTCAGGTAGCTCGCGTAGACGGTGCCGCCGGTGTCGAGCGTCACCGCGATGCGCGGCGTGCCGCCGCTGCTGTCGACCAGCACCGCCTCGCTGAGCTGGACGGTGAAGTCGAGGGCCTGCCCGGCCACGTAGGTGCCGTTGGCCGGCACCGCCACCGAGGTGACCGTGGGGGCGATGCCGTCGATCACCAGCGCGCTCTGGCCGCCCAGCGAGTTGGCGCCGCCGATCGCCGGCAGCGTCAGCACCGCGTCGTCGCTGCTCGCGCTGCGGATCGTCGCGCCGTTCAGCGCCAGCGCCGCCGTCGATGCGGCGTCGAGGTCGGCCGAACTGTCGCCCGCCTGCACGGTGTACGAGAAGGTCAGCGTGTCGCTGCCCGAGCCGGCGACGTAGGTCGCGTTGCGGTCGACGCTGCCGGTCTCGAGCCGCAGCGTCGGCGTGCCGCCCGTGGTGTCGACGTTGACCGCCATGTCGAAGCCGACCGTCACCAGCACCGTGTCGCCGACGCGGTAGCCGCCGTCCGGTGAACCGGATTGCACCGTCGTGACGACCGGGTTGATCGGGCTGACGGTGATCGCGACGGTGTCGGTGTCGGTCTGCGCGCCGCCGCTGCCGGTGGCGCCCTGGTCGTTGCTGGTGATCTGCAGCGAGGCCGGACCGTTGTAGCCGCCGGTCGGCGAGAAGACCAGGCCGGCCAGCGCGGCATTGACGTCGGCCGCCGTGCCGCTGAAGCTCATCGTGGCGTCGCCGGTGCCGGAGCCGACGCTGAACGACAGCCCGCCGGTGCCCGACAGCGTCAGCAGCCCGTGGCTCGCGGTCAGCGTCACCTGCAGCGGGCTGCCGCCGAGGTCGGCGTCGCCGACCGTCAGCAGGTTGCCGTTGCCGGACGAGAACACCAGGGCCTGGTCCTGCCGCGTCGCCTGCGCCGCCGGCACGCCGTTGACCGGCGCGTCGTTGACGGCGGTGACGGCCAGCGTCAGCGTGGTCGACGCGGCCTCGCTGCCGGCGGTGCCGCTGTTGCCGGGGTCGGTGCCGGTGTTGCCGCCGTCGTCGATCGCGATCGACAGCGTCACGTTCGACGCGGCGTTCGCGGCGGTCGTGAAGCTGGCGTTGCCGGCCGCGAGGAAGGCGTTCAGGTCGGCCAGCGTGCCGCCGAGCACCAGCGTGCCGGTGCCGCTGCCGGAGACGGTGACGCCGCCTCCGGAGCTCGCGGCCAGCGAACCCGAGCCGACCGACAGCGTTGCGCTCAGCGCGCCGCTGCCGGCGTCGACGTCGCCGAAGCTGATGCCGGTCAACGAGGTCGTCACGTCTTCGGTCACCGCGATGCTGCCCGGTGCGGTGATCGACGGTGCATCGTTGACTGCGGTGACGTGCAGCGTGGCCGACTGGCTGGCGGTCTTCGCGCCGCCGCTGCCGGTGTTGCCGCCGTCGTCGATCGCCGCGGTGACGGTGACGTCGGCGGTGGCGTTCGAGGCCGGTGTGTACACGAGGTTGCTGCCGGCGATGAAGGTGTCGATGTTGGCGATCGAGCCGGTCAGCGTGCGCGCGGTGGCGGTGCCGCCGACCGTGACGCCACCGCCGCTGGTCGCCGCGAGCGCGCCCGAGCCGACCGACAGCGTCACGGTGACGCTCGCGCTGCCGGCGTCGGCATCGCTGAAGCTGATGCCGGTGAGCGCGGTGGCGGTGTCTTCGTTGGCGGTGAAGCTCGCCGGCAGCGTGACCTGCGGCGTGTCGTTGACGCTCGCGACCGTGACGGTGCGCGTGGCCGCGATGCTGTCCAGCGACCCGTCGTTGACGACGACGCTGACGGTGCGCGTCGCGGTGTTCGGCGTGTCGGAGCTGTTGGTGTAGGTCACGCTGCGCAGCGCGGCCTGCCACTGCGCGAGCGTCGCGCTGGCGCCCGACGAGCTCAGCGTCAGCACGCCGGTGCCGCCGTTGTAGCTGGCGGCGATGTTGCCCATCGTGCTGCCGTCGTTGGTGAACGCGAGCACGTCCTGGGCGGACTGGAAGTTGCCGGTGAGGCTGACGGTGGCGCTGGCGAGGCTCGGCGAATCGGAATCGGCCAGCGTCAGGCCGCCGTCGACCGCGACCGGGGTCGACGTGGCGTTGTCGGCCTCGCTGAAGGCCGCGCTGCCGCCGCTGGTGGCGACGGTCGGCGCGTCGTTGACGGCGGTCACGACGATGCTCGCGGTGTCGGTGGCCGACGAGAACGCGCTGCTGCCGCCGGCGCTGCTCGCATCGACCTTGCTGCCCTGCTGGCCGGCGCTGGCGCCGGTCTGGTCCCAGGCCAGGTAGCTGAGGCTGCCGGTGGTGCCGGTGACGCCGTCGGGCACGAAGCGCACGCGGTCGGTCGAGCGCAGCAGCAGCGCGCTGCCGGTGGACACGCTGCCGATGCCGGTCCAGCTGCTGCCGCCGTTCAGGCTGTACTGCCAGGTGCCGCTGCCCGACACCAGGCCGCTGACGGCGATGCCCGAGACCGCGCCGCTGTCGGCATCGGCGATGCTGCTGCCGATGATGCTCGCGACCGTCTGGCCGGCGTTGTTGACGTCGCCGTCGGTCAGGCCGGTCAGCGTCGGCGACGCGGGCGTCAGCACCGGTGCGTCGTTGACCGACGTGACGACCAGCGTGGCCTGCGCCGCGCTGCCGCTGGAGAACGCGGTGGTGGTGCCGTTGGTGCTGGTGTCGGCGGTGTTGCGGGTGCTGTTGGTCGACGCGCTGCCGCTGGTCTGGTCCCAGGCGCGGAAGCTGACGGTGGCGGTCTCGCCGTTCGCGCCGTCGGGCACGTAGCGCAGCTGGGTGCTGCTGCCCAGCAGCAGGCTGGCGCCGGCCGAGACCGTGCCGACGCCGTTCCAGGTGACGCCGTCGGTCGAATACTGCCAGCTGCCGTTGCCGGTGCGCGCGGTGATCGCGATGCCGGAGGCCGGGCTCGCGTCGACGTCGCCCCAGGTCAGGCCGGCGAGCAGCGTCGACACCAGCGTGCCGGCGGTGGTGGTGTCCTCGTCGGTGCCGGTCAGCGCGTACGGGCCGCCGGACAGCGTCGGCGCGTCGTTGACGGCCGTCACGCTGACGGTGGCCGCCACCGACAGCGCGGTGGTGTCGACGCCGCCGTTCGCGGTGCCGCCGCTGTCCTTGAGGCTGGTCAGCGTGACGACGCGGCTGGTGGTCGTCGGCGCCTCGCTGCTGTTGCGGTAGGTCATGCCGTCGACCAGCGTCTGCGCCGCGGCGGTGCTCAGGCCGCCGGCCTTCGTCAGCGTGACGGTGGCGGTGCCGCCGCTGACGGCGACGCTGTAGCCGACCGCGTTGGTCGCGGTGGTGCCGCTGTTGCCGTTGGTCAGCGCGAAGCTGCTGCCGTCGGCACCGACGATCTCGTTGGCGCCATCGCTGACGTTGCTGACGGTGAAGGTGATCGCGGTGATCGTCTGGCCGGCTTCGATGGTGCCGATGCCGATGCCGCTGAACAGGTCGACCGCGCTGCCGTTCTCGACGTAGGTCGGCGTGCCGCCGGTGGCGCTCAGCGTCGGCGCATCGTTGACGCCGGTCACGCTGACGGCGACGTCGGCATTGCTGCTGGTGCCGCCGTCGCCGTCGTTGACGGTGATGCGCACGGTGCGGGCCGTGGTGGCCGGGTCGGTGCCGTTGCCGTTGGCGTAGGTCAGGTTGCGCACCAGCGCCTGCACCGCCGCCGGCGTCGCGCTGGCGTTCAGCGTGATCACCAGGTCGCTGGTGCCGGTGCCGCCGGCAACGCTGCCGATCGTCACGCCACCGTAGGTGATGTTGCTGCCCGACACGCCGATCTGGCCGGCACCCGCGCCCTCGTTGCGCACGCCCAGCACGTCTTCGCCGCTGACGCGGTTGGCGACGATGGAGGCCGTCACGTTGCCGCCGCTGAAATCGGCCGAATCGCCGTCGGTCACCGTGGCGTTGCCGCCGCTGTCGAGCAGGGTCGCCGCGGCACCTTCGACGTAACCGACGCTGTCGCCGCCGAGATTGGCGACGACCGGCGCGGCGTTCGGGACGTAGTTGGTGATCGTCGTGCCGCCGCCGGTGGTGTTGATGTCGCCCTTGCCGACGCCGGCCGCGCCGTTGTTGCTGCCCGGTTTCGTCGCGAAGCCGATGCCGCCGGCGGTGCCGGCGTTGGCGGTGGCCAGCGAGGTGTTGGTGCTGGCGTCGATGCGCACCGTCCCGCCGGCGTTCCAGATGCCCGCGGAGGCGGAACCGGCATCGCCGCCGTTGCCGGCGACCGCGGCGCCAGGCGACGAGCCGCCACCACCGCCGCCGCCGGCGGCGATGTTGCCGGTGATCGCGCTGCGCAGGATGGTCGTCGTGCCGGTGTTGTAGACGGCGGCGGCGGCATTGCCGCCGCGTCCGCCGGCGAAGCTGTAGCCGCCACCGCCACCGCCGCCGCCAATGCCGATGCTGCCGTTGTTGGCCGTGCCGCCGCTGCCGCCGTTGGTGTAGCCGCCGCCGTAGGTGGCGCCTGCGCCGCCGGTGGTGCTGCCGCCGACGCCGCGCAGGGTGGAGAAGCCGGCGCCGGTGCCACCGGTGCCCGCTGTGCCCGTGCCGCCGGCGTTGCCGTTGTTGCTGCCGCCATTGCCGCCGGGCGTGGTGCCGAAGCCACCGCCACCGCCGCCGGCGCCGCCGCCGCCGAGTTCGCCGCCACCACCGCCGCCGCCGCCCGCTGCCTTGTTGGCCGAGATCGTGCTGTCGGTGATCGTCAGCGTGCCGGCATTGCGGATGCCCGCGCCCAGTGCGTCGCCGCCAGCCAGCCCCGCGCTGGTGCCCGGCGTGTTGCCGCCGGCGCCGGTCAGGAAGCCGTTGGTGATGGTCAGGTGATCGATCGCCACCGTGCCGGCCGTCACGTCGATCACGCGGGCGAGGTTGTTGCCGCTGAGCGTGAAGTTGCCGCCCGCGATGCTCATCGTCTGGCCGTCGGTCACGTTGATCGTGATGGCGTCGGCGGCGCTCGCGAAGGTGATGTTGCCGGTCAGCGTGATCAGGTCGGCCACGCCGTCGGTGTTGCCGGTGGCGATCGCGGCCTTCAGCTGTGCCACCGTGCTGACGCTGGTGGTGACCAGCAGTTCGTCGTAGGACGCGAGCCTGCCGGCGTCCAGCACCTGGGTGGCGGCGATGCTGCCGGTGGCAACCTCCAGTTCCCAGTCGCCGCCGCGCGCGGCGGTGCCGGTGCCGTCGGTCGACGCGGCCACGTCGGCGCCGGTCGCATCGGCCAGCTTCGCGAGGAAGGCGGCGCCCTCGTTGCCGGCGCCAACGTCGCAGCCGTACAGCAGGATGTCGCCGTCGGCCTTCAGCGCCTGGCCGATGGCCTGCAGCTGCGCGGCGTAGTGGTCGACGTTGCCGTTGAACAGCGGCCCGCTGCCCAGCAGCAGCAGGCCGTCGTCGCCGTGCGAGACGATGTGCACCGCGTCGATGTCGTGGCGCGAGGCGAGCGCGTCGGCGATCTGCTGCACGCCGTCGGTGTGCGTGTCCAGCAGCACCACCTCGACGCCGGGCGCGACCGCGTCGACGATCTTCTGGTAGTCGGGCACGCGGGTGTCGACGAACACGATCTCGTGGCGCGGCTCGCCCGGTGCAGGCACCGATGCCACGGCGGCCCGCGGCGCGCCGGTGTCGTCGCGCGCGTGCGCCGTGTCGAGGACCGGGTGCGCGGCCTCGGCATGCGCCGGCTCGGCGATCGCGGCGGCGGTGCCGCCGACCGCGGCGTCGAACATGATGCGCGGCTCGAGCGCGATCATCATCGGCGCCGTCGCATGCCGGGTGGGCCTCGTCGTGGCGACCGTGGCGGCCACGGCGGTGGGGCTGCGCTTGAACCAGTTCTTCATGGTCGTCTCCCGGCGCCGTCAGGCACCCTTGATCCTGATGACATTCGCGGCGCTGCCGCTGCCGTCCTGCCAGAACGACAGCGCGGCGTACTTCTCGAACAGATCGGGCGGCAGCACGGTGCGGCGCTCCTGCAGGCCCACCGTCGGCCGCACCTTGTGCAGGCCGGCCAGGCCGAGCGCCTGGTCGAATTCCGGCGCGTCGTAGGCGACCTGCTCGAAGTCGTGCGCGAACCATCGTTCGCCGATGAACTCGTAGACCAGCCGCATCACCTTGTCGGGCGACTGCGCGAGCAGCTCGTAGTCGATCACCAGCAGCGACGCGGCGTGCTCGCCGTAGTACGCCTCCTTCAGCGCCGACCACGCAAAGCCGACCAGCCGGTTGCGCTGCGCCAGCGTGTCGACGCGGCTGTAGACGCTGTTGCGCTCGGTGTCGTCGCCGAACAGCTTGGTGTTCTCGAACGGGTCGGCGCGCACCAGCCGCTCGAGGCTGTCCATCACCCAGGCGACGTTGCGCACGCAGGCGATCACCCGGGTGTCGGGGAACAGGTCGAGCAGCGCCGGCAGCTTCGCGCACCACAGGCGGTTGGTGTCGAACACCACCGGATGCGGCGAGGGCTCGTCGTAGTAGGCGTGGAACAGCCCGCGCAGCAGCCGGCGGCGCTGCTCCTTCGTGATCACCGGGCCGAACTCGCTGCCGGCGCCGAACTGGTTCAGCAGCGTCGAGAACAGCGTGCCCACCGGGCTCGTCATGCCGGCGCGAAAGCGCGGGTTCTGCTGCAGCAGCGCGGCCAGCAGCGTCGAGCCCGAGCGAGGCAGCCCGGAGATGAAGTGAAAGCGCGGCCCGGGCCCGCCGTCACGCAAGTCGTCGTTGTGCAAGGACACTCCCTGAAGGGCCACCTGCCGACTGCGTCGGCGGTGGCCGTCGTCGAGCACACTATGGGTCAGCTCGGGTGCCTCCCGTACTGATGCCAACCCGCAGATGCGCACAAATGCCGTGGAAGGAATCGCGATGCCCCTCTCTTTCTCGCCGAGCCTCTCGCCATCCGACAGCGCGCCGAAGCTCGCGCAACTGCGCGAGCGCCGTTTCGGCCAGCGCCCGGCCACGGTGTGGATGACCGGGCTGAGCGGCGCCGGCAAGTCGACGCTCGCGGCCGCGCTCGAGCACGCGCTGCTGCTGGCCGGCCGGCCGGTGCTGGTGCTCGACGGCGATGTCGTGCGCGAAGGCCTGAACCGCGGATTGGGCTTCTCGAGCGCCGATCGCGAAGAGAACATCCGCCGCGTCGCCGAGGTCGCGCGGCTCGCCAACGAGGCCGGGCTGCTGGTGCTGGCCGCGCTGATCTCGCCGCTGGCCGCGCAGCGCGCGCTGGCGCGCGGCATCGTCGGTGCCGAACGCTTCGTCGAGGTGCATGTCAGCACCACGCTGGCGGTATGCGCCGGGCGCGATCCGAAGGGGCTGTACGCGAAGGCGATGGCCGGCGGGCTCGCCGACTTCACCGGCATCGGGGCCGCCTACGAGCCGCCGCCGCAGCCCGACCTGCGCATCGATGCCGGCAGCGCCAGTCCCGCGGCGGCGGCATCGGCGGTGCTGGACCTGCTGCATGCGCGCGGCTTCCTGCTCGATCAGGGCCGCGACGGGTAGATGCCTTCCATCGCGATGATGAACGTGACGCCCAGGTAGGGGTTGCGCGTCGGCAGCAACTGGCTGCCGCCGGTCAGCCCGGTCTGCACGCCGGCCATCGGCACCGGGCCCGACATCTCGGTCGACCAGATGCTCGCCGAGCCCGGGCCGGCGCCCGAGGCGCCGAGCACCGCGTTGCCGGCGGTCGGCGCCGTCACCGGCGAGGTCGCGGTGCCGGCCACGTTGACTGTCGTGACGTGGGTGTGCGACGGCAGGTTCTGCGTCGTGATGAACACCGATTCGGTGCCGGACTTCTCGCCGACCTGGATCGGCGTCAGGCCGCCGCCGTTGCCGACGCCGACCGGGCTGCGGCCCTGCAGGTCCGGCAGGTTGAAGGTGGTGGTGCCGTTGCCGCCGTAGTTCACGCCGAGCAGCGAGAACACCACCTGGTTCTGGGCGATCGGGACCGTCTGGCCCAGGCACTGCGCCCAGCCCTGCGGCGCGTAGTTGAAACCGACCATCCTGATCTCTCCGACGAAAGGCTCGCTCATGTCGTGGTGCTCCTCGGTGGGACAGTGGGGGCGAATGCAATCAGGCGGACGACTGTCCGGCATCGGCCTGGATGCGGTAATGGAAGACGGCTTCGAGCACGCCGCTGCCGTCGGCCAGCGGGGCGAGCGGCGTCAGCAGCAGGTCCCAGGCGTCGCCGTGCGACTCGACGCGGTACAGCGCCTGCAGCGCCCGCACGCCCGGCGGCAGCGCGAAGCGGGCCGCATAGCAGCAGTGCTGCGCGTTCACCGGCACGCCCGGCAGCGCGGCATGCAGCCGCGCCGGGCAGCGTTCGCCGGACGGCCCGACGAGCCAGAACGGCTCGGCCGCGCCGGCCTGCAGGCGTGCGAGGCTGGGGACGCTCATCCGACAGCCTCCGCGGTCGTCGGCCGCGACTGCGGCGGGCGGCGCATCTTCAGGTGGACGCCGTTGTCGGCGGTGACCTCGAAGCCGAAGCGGGTGTACAGGCGGCGCGCCGGGTTGTCGGGCTCCACATGCAGGCCGACCGGCCGGCCGGCCGCGTCGGCATGGCCGCACAGCGTTGCGAGCAGCCCGCGGCCGAGCCCGCGGCCGCGCCACGCGGGCAGCAGGCTGATGTCGATCAGCGTCGACGCGTGGGCGGTGTCCTGCCACAGCAGCCGCCCGATCGCCTCGTGCCCGTGCGACAGCAGCAGGAACTCCGCATCGGCGTAGTGCTCGGCGTAGTAGCGCTGCTGGTAGCCGAACTGGGTGTCGAGAAAGGCGCGCTGCCGCTCCGGAGGCCAGCCGGTGCAGGCAAGCTCCTGCGCGCGGGTGGACGCATACAGCGCCTGCAGGAAGCCCTGGTCTGCCGGGCCGATGCGGCGCGCGTGCACCGGTCGGCCAGGTGCGAACACCTGCAGGAGTGCCATGCCTCGTCCTTTCCTCGCCTGATGGGACTTGTGCTTTGGGAGCGAATGTAGGAACTTCGCCGCGGCTTGAACAGGGGGCGACCCTTGCGCCGCATCGATTTTCAGGATCCTTCAGGCCGCGCTGCGCAGTGGCGGCCCCGCCGGTAACATCCCCGCCGCATGGACGTCCCCCACCAGAGCGCCGAGCCCGGCGACGCAATCCCGTCGACGCTGCCGGAAACGCCACTGACGCGTTTCCTGCGCGCGGTGCTGTGGGGCGCGGCGATCCTGCCGCTGGCGGGCTTCATCGCCGCGAGCTGGTGGGCCTGGCGGCATGCCGATGACGACGTGCACGACACGCTGGTGCGCACCAGCGATGTCGCGGCGCGGCACGCGTTGCGGGTGTTCGAATCGGCGCGGCTGGTCGGCGAGAAGTCGCTGGCCTTCCTCGGCATTCCCGACGACCAGCTGCGGGCGAACGAGGCCGCGCTGCGCGTTCGCCTGCAGGACACCAGCATCGGCATTCCCGGCGTGCGCTCGATCTCGGTGTGGGATGCGCAGGGGAACCACCTGGTCGGCACCGGCTTTCCGGTCGGCTCGGGCGATGTCTCGATCGCCGACCGCAACTACTTCCAGCAGATGAAGGCCACGCAGGCGCCGCTGGTGATCGGCGACATCGTGCTTGGCCGCGCCTCCGGCATGCCGGCGCTGAGCATCGCGGTGCGTCGCACCTTGCCCGACGGCAGCTTCGGCGGCGCGGTCGTGATCGCGCTGCAGCCGGCGGTGTTCGAGGAGTTCTACCGCTCGATCTCGCTCGAGGAGGCGGGCGTCAGCACCTTCAACCTGTTCAAGGCCGACGGCACGCTGCTGACGCGCTGGCCGGTGCTGCCGGACGGGCGCGCGCGCCTGCCCGAAGACAGCCCGGTGCTCGCGGCAGTGCGGCGCGGCGAGCATGCGGGCGTGCTGAGTTTCCGCTCCGCCTTCGACGGCATGCTGCGCACGGTGAGCTTCCAGCAGGTGCACGACCTGCCGGTCTACGTCAGCAGCTCGCTGCGCAACGACGCGGTGCTGGCCGACTGGAAACGCTTCGTGATGCTGCTCGCGGCGATCACGCTGCCGGTGACGATCGGCCTGGTGTCGGTGGCCTGGCTGGCGCTGCGCAAGACGCAGCTGGAGCAGCGCATGGCGGTCGAGTTCAACGCCGAGGCGCGCAAGCGGGCGCAGGCCGAGAAGGCGCTGCTGCAATCGCAGAAGCTGGAGGCGCTGGCGCAACTGACCGGCGGCGTTGCGCACGACTTCAACAACCTGCTGGCGATCGTCAACAGCAACCTGCACGTCGTGAAGAAGCTGCGGCCCGACGTCGCCGGGATGAAGCAGATCGGCGCAATTTCGCGCGCGGTCGGCTCGGGTGCGCGGCTGACGCGGCAACTGCTGTCGTTCTCGCGGCGCCAGGCGCTGAAGCCGGAGCGGGTCGAGCTGGCGACCTGGCTGCCGGCGGTGGCGGAGCTGCTGAAGGCGACGCTGGGCAGCAGCGTCGCGCTGACGCTGGAGGTGGCGCCGGAGGTCGCGCCGATCCGCGTCGACGTCGGCGAGCTGGAACTGGCGCTGATCAATCTCGCGTCGAACGCGCGCGACGCGATGCCGGGCGGCGGCCGGCTGACGATCGAAGCCAGCCAGGAGCCGGCGCGCGACGGCGAGCCGGGGCGCGTGCTGATCCGTGCCACCGACACCGGCACCGGGATCGAGCCGGCGCTGCTCGGCAAGGTGTTCGAGCCCTTCTTCACGACCAAGCCGGCCAGCAAGGGCAGCGGCCTCGGGCTGAGCCAGGTGCAGGGCTTCTGCGTGCAGGCGGGCGGCAGCGCCGAGGTGCGCTCCGAGCTGGGGCAGGGCACGTCGATCCTGCTGTGGCTGCCGGCGCGGCCCGGTGCGGTCTCCGATGCGATGCCGGCATCGCTGGCCGAGCCGGCCTCCGTCAGCGGCACGGTGCTGCTGGTCGACGACAACGACGAGGTGGTCGATGCCACCGCCGAGATGCTGCAGGCCTGCGGGCTGCAGGTGCACAGCGTGCGCTCGGCCGGCGCGGCGCTGGAGGCGCTGGCGCAGGCTTCCGAGGCGCCCGACCTGGTGTTCTCGGACGTCTCGATGCCTGGCGAGATGGACGGCATCCAGCTCGCGCACGAGATCCGCCGCCGCTGGCCGGCATTGCCGGTCGTTCTGTTGACCGGCTACGCGACGCGCGTGCACGACGCGACCGAAGCAGGCTTTCGCGTGCTCAGCAAGCCGGTCGGCGCGCAGGCGTTGCTCGATGAGTTCATGCGCGCGACGCGCGGCGGCTGAGCGCCACGCATCGTGCCGGCGTCAATGGCGCCGCGCGGCCTCCTCTTGCGCGTCGTCCTCGTCGACATCGTCGGCGTCATCGGCAATCGCCTCGACATCGTCGGAAGCGAACGGCCGGCCCGCCGCATTGGTATCCCACATCGGATTCGCCACCAGTTGGTCGGGCAGGATGTCGGCCGCGTCGTCGCGGCCGTCGCCGGTGGCCGAGCCGCGCTCGCCGGTGCCGCTCGCATCGCTGTCGCTGTCGCGGTTCACCGGCAGCGCGCCGAGTTCGCCCGGGTTGTCGGCACCGGTGGGCATCGTGCGTTCGCCTTGCACGTCGCTGCCGCTGTCCGAACTGTCGCTCGGGCCGAGCGCGTCCACGTCGCGGCCGATGGCGCGGGGGGCGGCGCGTTCGCCGCCGAGGATGCTGCTGTTCGACATCGAAGGGTCCTTTCGAAGCGGTGGCGCGGGCTGCGCCACCATGGGTCCAGACTAGGCCGCGCACCGCGTGGCGTCTGTAGGGCAGGGCGTGGCCAGTCGTAGGACGGGGTCGTGCCCTCGAGCGGGAAAACCCTTCGCGGGCCCCGGCAGCGCGCTCCTAGAATCGTTGTGCACCCGCACAATGACCCATCACGCGACCCCACCGGGTCCCACAAGGAGTTTGCCGAATGGCCCCGACTCGCCGCCCTTCCGCCAAGACGGAAGGCGCCTCTCCCGACGCTGCCGACGAGTCCGCCAAGGCCGGCAGCAAAGGGGCCGGCACCACGACGCGCGTGCTGAAGAAATACCCGAACCGCCGCCTCTACGACACGCAGAACAGCAGCTACATCACGCTGGCCGACGTGAAGGCGATGGTGCTGGCCGCGCAGGATTTCGTCGTGCGCGACGCGAAGACCTCCGAAGACCTGACGCGCAGCATCCTGCTGCAGATCATCCTCGAGGAAGAGACCGGCGGCGTGCCGATGTTCTCGTCGCAGATGCTGGCGCAGATCATCCGGTTCTACGGCCACTCGATGCAGGGGATGATGGGCAGCTACCTCGAGAAGAACCTGCAGGCCTTCGCCGACATGCAGGCCCGCGTGGCCGAGCAGTCGAAGGGCCTGAACCCCGAGCTGTGGACGCAGTTCCTGAACGGCCAGGCGCCGGGCATGCAGGGCGTGATGGGCAACTACCTGGAGCAGTCGCGCCACATGTTCGAACAGATGGCCAAGCAGGCCGAAGCGCTGTTCCCGGGCATGCCGGGCTTCGTGCCGCCCAAGCGCTGAGCGCGGGATGGAGCAATACGCCGGCGGCTGCCTGTGCGGCAGCGTTCGATTCGTCGCGACGGGGCGGCCGTGGCGGGTCGGCCTGTGCCACTGCCTCGACTGCCGCAAGCACCACGGCGCGCTGTTCTATGCCGCCGCGATCTTTCCGCAGGCGGCGGTGACGGTCGACGGCGACACCGGCGAGTACGCCGGGCGCTGCTTCTGCCCGCGCTGCGGCTCGTCGGTGTTTTCGCGCAGCGGCGACGAGATCGAGCTGAACCTCGGGTCGCTCGATGCACCGGACCAGCTGACGCCCACCTATGAATGCTGGACCGTGCGCCGGGAGTCGTGGTTGCCGGCGTTTCCACTGGCGCGGCGCTACGCGCACGACCGCGAGGGCACCGGGCGCTTCGAGGCGTAGTTGGCGGCCTACGGCCGGCCGCTCACCCGGCCGACCCGCGAGGGTTCGCCAATCGGCGAAACCCGCGGATGACACAAGATTTGCTGGTGCCCGCCACCGCCCCCAAGATCGGTTTCGCCTCCCTCGATTGAATCAAAGATAGTGGATCAATTTTGAGACTTGGCCAGGTAGGCGTCTTAGCAACGTATCAGTACGCAATGAGTCTGTAATCGCCTATCCTCTAGATTGAGAAAATCCGGGGAGGGCGCGATGTCGACAATGAAGGTCATGCAAATTCGGACCAAGCTGCTGTCAATGTTCGAACAGCACCTTGACCTTTCCGACCTTAGTCCCCTCGACTCCGAAAGAGAGCAAAAGACTCTGTCGCGATGCTTGGCGGCATTGGGCATCTACTTGCAAGCCGGATGCACAGAGCAGGAGGCTGCAGGCGCAGTTTGAGACGGGAAGGATGACAACGGAATTGATGCAGCGTTCTTCGATCCCTCTGATCTCCGAGTTGTGCTTGTTCAAACCAAATGGATTAACAAGGGCTCCGGCGAGCCTGAGGCCAAGGAGATCGCCTCTTTCATGGCAGGTGTGAAAGATCTCATTGAACAAGAGTCCGCGAACTTCAATCCTGCGCTTCAGGGCAAGTTTGCAGACATCTCAAAGCGGCTGGCCAATCCAGGCACCTCGGTGCGCGTGGTCGTGGCGACCACAGGCGCCAGTCAGCTGAGTCAACACACGTGGCAACACATCGAGAGGTTGTTGAGTGAGTTGAACGGCGATCAGCCTCCCATCGCTGCCGCTGAGACCATGGGTCTATCCGAGATGTACAGTGGCTTGGCGGGGGATACCACGCAGGCACAAGTGGTCCTTGAAGCACAACTGCTCGAATGGTCGTACGTTGCTTCCCCGTACGCGGCCTACTATGGAATGATTGACGGCCTTTCGCTGAAGGGTTGGCTATTGGGGGGGCACGGCAAGCGTATCTTTGCTGCGAACATCCGCAATGCTCTGGGCAGCACGGAGGTGAACAACGAGATCAAGAATTCGGCGGCGACAGCGCCGGAGAAGTTCTGGTACTTCAACAATGGCATCACGCTGATTTCGGATAGCGTGCTCAAGGCCCCTCTTGCCAATGCGTCCCGTTCCGCGGGTAATTTCACCTTCAGAGGGGCCTCAATCGTCAATGGCGCACAGACAGTTAGCTCACTTGCGAAGGTAGATGACACGAGTCTCGGAAAGGTGCGGGTCCCCATCCGCGTCATCCTTCTAGAGAAGGCGCCAGAGGGGTTCGGAGATGAGGTGACGCGTACCAATAACCTGCAGAACAGGGTTGAGGTGAGAGATTTCGCGGCGCAAGATCCGGAGCAGCGGCGGCTGCGCGTTGAGATGGCGATGGAAAACGTCGACTACGAGTTTGTGCGCGGCGACGAGGTGGTATCAGGTCCCGGAGCATGCGAACTCATAGAGGTGACCACCGCCCTTGTTTGTGCGCTAGGCGATGCGGCCCTTGCAACGCAGCTGAAAACGAGCATTGGCCGATTCTTTGTGGATCTGACGAAGGCGCCGTACAAGGCTGTCTTCAACCCCACGGTCAACGGAGCAAAGGCGTTCAACGCAGTCTTGCTTCTTCGGCAAGTGGAGAAGTGGATCGAAGCCAAAAGGTCGAAGCTCCAAAAGCGCAGTGGAACTCCTTGGGGGGCACTGGTGCACGGGAATCGCATCTTGGCTTCAGCGGTGTTCTCTCGGATCGGACCGTCAGAACTGGCCCCGCCGATCGATGCCTTCCGCCAGCATCTCTCGACCTTGAATGTCGATGCGGCTTGTGAAATCGCCTACAACGAGATGGTGGCTACGATCGACAAAGGCTACAAGGGAAAATTCCTAGCGGTCCTCTTCAAGAACCCCACAATGAGTCGGGCTGTCTTCGACGCTGCTCGGAAGTAGCGCTCGACTTTTGCGCATCGCATGGCTCGCTGAGCCCGCGCAGGGATTCTTTGCCTTTGCTGCAAGGCGGCCAGTTCGGCCGCTCGCTCGGCCTCCTGGCGTTGTTCTACGCCGCTGCGATGTTCGACCAGCCAGTGGTGACGGTCGAATGCGACACCGGCGAGCACGTCGGGCGCTGCTTCTGCCCGCGTTGCGGCTCGTCGGTTTTCTCGCGCAGCGGCGACGAGAGATCGAGGTAAGCCCCGGGTCGCTCGATGTGCCGGACCAGCTGACGCCCACCTACGAATGCTGGACAGTGCGCCGCGAAGCGTGGTTGCCGCCGTTTCCGCTGGCGCGGCGCTACGAGCACGATCGTGAGGGCACCGGTCGCTTTGAGGGGTAGACGAGGCGATCCGGGCCTCCAGTGCTTGATATAGGGTTTATTTGGGTGCACAATTAAATAGATGCGCACGGTAATCGAGACCCCGACATTTCAGAAGCAGGCGGCGTCCGTCTGGACCGATGAAGAGCGCGAAGCGTTCATCGCCTTCATTGCGTCGGAGCCCGATGCCGGCGATGTGATCCCAGGTGCCGAGGGCGCGCGGAAGGTGCGATGGCAGCGCAAAGGGATCGGGAAGCGCGGAGGTGCGCGCGTCATCTACTTTCATCTCGTGGACGACGAGGTCGTGCTCCTGGTGATGGTCTACGCCAAGTCCGAGCGCGAGAACGTGAAGTCGAAGAGTATCAAGCGGAGTGCGACATGAAGAGCCTGAAGTCCCTGAATGTTGAAAAGGCGTTGGCGGCAATCGAGGCGGATGCAGGGCAAGCGCTGCCCGGTCTGCGCGAGTCGCTGCTCGAGGCGAAAGCGGGTGCGGTGGGTCGTGTGCACACGCCGGATCAGATCGCGCGGCGTCGTGGCCGGCCAACTGGCAGCGTGGCTGCCGTGACGAAGGAGCCGGTGAAGCTGCGGCTCGACGCGGATGTGCTGGATGCACTGCGTGCGACCGGCGACGGTTGGCAGACCCGCATCAACGACATGCTTCGAGCCTCTCTCGCGTTGAGCGGGCGGTTGGCGCGGCACGACGTCTGAGCGTGTCCCGGCACAACGAAAAGTCCCCAGCAGCGGGTTCCGGGCTGCGTACGTCACGATTTCGCGCCTGAGGGCTTCTGCGGATCTGGGAAAATCCGCGGATGACACAAGACACCCTGGCGCCAGCCACCCCTTCGGCCGCTGCGTCCCCCAAGATCGGCTTCGTCTCCCTCGGCTGCCCGAAGGCGCTGACCGATTCCGAGCTGATCCTCACGCAACTGCGCGCCGAGGGCTACGACACCTCCAAGACCTTCGCCGGCGCCGACCTGGTGATCGTCAACACCTGCGGCTTCATCGATGACGCGGTCAAGGAAAGCCTGGACACCATCGGCGAGGCACTGGCCGAGAACGGCAAGGTCATCGTGACCGGCTGCCTCGGCGCCAAGGCCGGCGACGGCGGCGGCAACCTGGTGCGCCAGATGCACCCGAGCGTGCTGGCCGTCACCGGCCCGCATGCCACCAACGAGGTGATGGACGCGGTGCACTTGCACGTGCCGAAGCCGCACGACCCGTTCATCGACCTGGTGCCGGCGCAAGGCATCAAGCTGACCCCGCGCCACTACGCCTACCTGAAGATCAGCGAAGGCTGCAACCACCGCTGCAGCTTCTGCATCATCCCGAGCATGCGCGGCGACCTGGTCTCGCGGCCGGTCGGCGACGTGCTCGGCGAGGCCCAGCGGCTGTTCGAATCCGGCGTCAAGGAACTGCTGGTGATCAGCCAGGACACCAGCGCCTATGGCGTCGACGTGAAGTACCGCACCGGCTTCTGGGACGGCAAGCCGGTGCGTACCCGCATGCTCGACCTGTGCGAGAAGCTCGGCGAACTGGCCGAGCGCCATGGCGCGTGGGTGCGGCTGCACTACGTCTACCCGTATCCGCATGTCGACGAGGTGCTGCCGCTGATGGCGCAGGGCCGCGTGCTGCCCTACCTCGACGTGCCGTTCCAGCATTCGCACCCCGACGTGCTGAAGCGCATGAAGCGCCCGGCCAACGGCGAGAAGAACCTCGACCGCCTGCAGCGCTGGCGCGAGATCTGCCCCGAACTGGTGGTGCGCAGCACCTTCATCGCCGGCTTCCCCGGCGAGACCGAGGCCGAGTTCGAGCACCTGCTCGATTTCATGCGCGAGGCGCGCATCGACCGCGCCGGCTGCTTCGCCTATTCGCCGGTCGAAGGCGCGACCGCCAATGCGTTGCCTGACGCGGTGCCGGCCGAGCTGCGCGAAGAGCGCCGCGCGCGCTTCATGGCGGTGGCCGAAGAGGTGTCGGCGGCCAAGCTGCGCGAGCGCGTCGGCGCGACGATGCAGGTGCTGGTCGATTCGGCGCCGGCGCTCGGCCGCAAGGGCGGCGTCGGCCGCAGCTATGCCGACGCGCCGGAGATCGATGGCGTCGTGAAGTTGCTGCCGCCGGAGAAGGCGTCGAAGACGCTGAAGGTCGGCGAGTTCACGAAGGCGCGCATCGTCGGCACGCAGGGCCACGACCTCGTCGCGCAACCGATCTGAGATGGCCGGCGACGACCGCAAACCCGATCAACGCACCGCGCTGATCCACCATCCGTACACGCCGCCGGCCGGCTTCGGCGCGGTGGCGCCGGGCGTCCACAAGGCGTCGACGGTGATCTTCCCGAGCACCGCCGCGCTGCATGCCCGCACCTGGCGCGAGAAGACCGGCTACACCTACGGCCTGCACGGCACGCCGACCAGCTTCACGCTGGAAGAGCGCATCGCGACGCTCGAAGGCGGGCTGCAGACGCTGCTGGTGCCGAGCGGCCTCGCGGCGATCACGCTGGTCGACCTGGCCCTGCTGAAGACCGGCGACGAGCTGCTGATCCCCGACAACGCCTATGGCCCCAGCAAGGAGCTGGCCCGCAACGAACTGGCGCGCTGGGGCATTGCGCACCGCTTCTACGATGCGATGGACCCGGCCTCGCTGCAGGCGGCGATCGGCCCGGCGACGAAACTGGTGTGGCTGGAAGCGGCCGGCTCGGTGACGATGGAGTTCCCCGACCTGCCGGCGCTGATCGGGATTGCCCGCGATGCCGGCGTGCTTTGCGCGCTCGACAACACCTGGGGCGCCGGGCTGGCCTTCGATCCGTTCGCGCTCGGCGTCGACATCTCGATCCAGGCGCTGACCAAGTACCCGTCCGGCGGGGCCGACGTGCTGATGGGCTCGGTCACCACGCGCGACGAGCCGCTGCACCTGAAGCTGAAGTTCACGCACATGCGCATGGGCTGGGGCGTCGGCGCGAACGACGTGGAGTTCGTGCTGCGCGCGCTGCCGTCGCTCGCGTTGCGCTATGACGCGCAGGACCAGGCGAGCCGCACGCTCGCGCGCTGGTGGGCAGGGCGGCCGGAGGTGGCGCAGGTGCTGCACCCGGCGCTGCCGGCATCGCCGGGGCACGCGGCCTGGCAGGCGCTGTGCACGCGGGCGGCGGGGCTGTTCTCGGTCGTGTTCGACGCGCGGTATTCGATCGCGCAGGTCGAGGCGGTGGTCGATGCGCTGCGGCTGCACAAGATCGGCTACTCGTGGGCCGGGCCGGTCAGCCTGGTGGTGCCGTACGACCTGGCGACGATCCGCGCGAAACCGGCCTGGCAGGGCGCGCTGCTGCGCTTCTCGGTGGGGCTGGAGGCGGTCGACGACCTGATCGCCGACTGCGAACAGGCGTTGGGTGTTTTGCCCAGCGGCACCCGTGGAACCGGCTTGGCCGGGCCACTGGGTGCGCCCCCTTGAGGGGGTGGCGCGAAGCGCCTCCGGGGGTGGGTCAGCCTGAAACTTTGTGCCGCATCAGCCGGCCCTTCTCTCGCTCCCAGTCCTTTTCCTTCTCGGCGTGGCGCTTGTCGTGCTCGGCCTTGCCCTTGGCCAGCGCGATCTCGGCCTTCACGAGGCCGCCCTTGTAGTGCAGGTTCAGCGGCACCAGCGTGAAGCCGCGCTGTTCGACCTTGCCGACCAGGCGCTTGATCTCTTCCTTGCGCATCAGCAGCTTCTTCGTGCGGTCGGCCTCGGGGTTCACGTGGGTCGACGCGCTGCGCAGCGCGTTGATCCGGCAGCCGATCAGGTAGAGCTCGCCGTCGCGGATCAGCACGTAGCCGTCGGTCAGCTGGACCTGGCCGGCGCGGATCGCCTTGATCTCCCAGCCGTGCAGCACCATGCCGGCCTCGTAGTGTTCCTCGAGGTGGTAGTCGTGACGGGCTCGGCGGTTTTCGGCAATCGACATGGGATCCAGATGAGGCGCGTGGCGCTCAATACAATCCGGCGATTGTATGAAGCATGTCAAGAAGTCCGTCCTCCTTTGGTATTCGCCGCACGAGATGTACGCGCTCGTGACCGATATTCCGAGCTATCCGCAGTTCCTGCCGTGGTGCGAACGCGCCGAGGTGCTGAGCGAGGACGCCGGCGGCGTGACCGCCCGGCTCCAGCTGTCGTTCGCCGGCGTCGGCCAGGCCTTCACCACCCGCAACGAGCACGTGCCCGACGAAAGCGTCCACATGACGCTGGTCGACGGTCCGTTCTCGACCCTCGACGGCACCTGGCGATTCCTGCCGCTGGCCGCGCCAGGTTCCGCGGGCCAGAACGGGCAGGCCGCCTGCAAGATCGAGTTCGAATTGCGCTACGAATTCGCCAACGGCGCGCTCGAGCTGGTGATCAGCCCGGTGTTCGACCGCATCGCCAACACGCTGGTCGATTCCTTCGTCAAGCGGGCGGAACAGGTGCATGGCGCCCGCTGAACCTGCCGCAGCCGCTGCCATGCTCGCGATCGAGGTGGCGTGGAGCCCGCAGGCCGGCGAGGTGAGGGTGGTGCCGCTGCGGCTGCCTGCCGGCAGCACGGTGCACGAGGCGCTGCGACAGGCCGGGGTGCTGGAAGCGAGCTCGGGGCTGGACCTGACGCAGTGCCGGATCGGCGTGTGGGGCCACCTGCGCGAGCTGTCCGATGCCCTGCGGGACCGCGACCGCGTGGAGGTCTGGCGCGCGTTGCGCGTCGATCCGAAGGAAGCCCGGCGGCAGCGTTCCCGCCGGGGTTGAACCTTACTTGCAGTCCGACGCGACGATCTCGCGGGTGCGCCGGGTCTCTTCGGCGCGAGCCTTGTCGTCGAGGATCTCGTGCTCGCCGCTGGCCGACGTGCGGGACATGCGGATGCCGTCTTCGAGCGCCTTCAACTGGCCCTTGGCCCGGCTGCAGTTGTCGGCGCGCGCGGCGGCCTGCTTGTCTTCTTCGGCCTTGCGCTTCGCGACTTCGTCCTGCTCGGTCTTGCGGCGCTTGGCTTCGAGCTCCGGGTCGACCAGCTTCGGGCCGCTGGCCGCGCCGGAGGCCGGTGCCGCTTCAGCCGGCGCGCCCTGCATCGGCGCGCGGCGGGCGCTGCCGGCCGGGCGTTGCAGGATGTCCGCGTCGGCGACGTTGCCCGGCGGCGGGATGTCGCTGTACTGCACGTGGCCTTTGCCGTCGCGCCACTTCCATTGGGCGAATGCGGCGTTGTGCAGGCCGATCGACAACAGCGCGAGGAGGGCGCAGGCACCCAGCCTGGCGGACGTGCGGGAAGGAAGAAATTGCATGGCCGAAAGTGTAGTTGCCTTGACATGTGTGCAGGCGCGGTGCTCTGTCACCTTTTGTATGGCGACGCTCGGTTGGCCGAAGATGGCCGTGAACTATTACCGCTTTGGCATGACACGCAATGGCCGCCCCGATCGCTCGCGGCCAGGCCCGCGCCGTGAACGGTCCGTCTGACATCCGTATAATTCGCTTTTGCGTCAGGAGTTTTTCTCATGCGCCTTCTTGGCAAAGCGCTCACCTTCGACGATGTGTTGTTGGTGCCAGCCTTCTCCCAGGTCCTTCCCCGCGACACCTCGCTCGCGACCCAGCTCTCCCGAAACATCCGCCTGAACCTTCCGCTCGTGTCCGCTGCGATGGACACCGTGACGGAGGCTCGCCTCGCGATCGCGATCGCGCAGGAGGGCGGCATCGGGATCGTCCACAAGAACCTCTCGCCGAAGCAGCAGGCTGCCGAGGTGGCGCGCGTCAAGCGCTATGAATCGGGCGTGCTGCGCGACCCGATCACCATCTCGCCCGGCGTGCCGGTGCGCGACGTGATCAACCTGTCGCGCCAGCACGGCATCTCGGGCTTCCCGGTGCTCGAAGACGGCAAGGTGGTCGGCATCGTGACCGGCCGCGACCTGCGCTTCGAGACCCGCATGGACATCCCGGTGCGCGAGATCATGACCCCGCGCGAGCGCCTGGTCACGGTACGCGACGGCGCGTCGCTCGCCGACGCCAAGGCGCTGATGCACAAGCACAAGCTCGAGCGCGTGGTGGTCGTCAACGACGCCTTCGAGCTGCGCGGCCTGTTCACCGTCAAGGACATCACCAAGCAGACCAACTTCCCGAATGCCGCGCGCGATTCGCACGGCAAGCTGCGCGTCGGCGCGGCGGTGGGCGTCGGCGAAGACACCGACGAGCGCCTCGAGCTGCTGGTGAAGGCCGGCGTCGATGCGGTCGTCGTCGACACCGCGCACGGCCACAGCGCCGGCGTGCTCGACCGGGTGCGCTGGGTCAAGAAGAACTACCCGCAGATCGACGTGATCGGCGGCAACATCGCCACCGGCGCGGCGGCGCTGGCGCTGGTCGAAGCCGGCGCCGACGGCGTCAAGGTCGGCATCGGCCCGGGCTCGATCTGCACCACGCGCATCGTCGCCGGTGTCGGCGTGCCGCAGATCACCGCGATCGACAACGTGGCCACCGCGCTGAAGGGCACCGGCGTTCCGCTGATCGCCGACGGCGGCGTGCGCTACTCGGGCGACATCGCGAAGGCCATCGCGGCCGGCGCCTGCACCGTGATGATGGGCGGCATGTTCGCCGGCACCGAAGAGGCGCCGGGCGAGATCGTGCTGTTCCAGGGCCGCAGCTACAAGAGCTACCGCGGCATGGGCTCCATCGGCGCGATGCAGCAGGGCTCGGCCGACCGCTACTTCCAGGACAACACCGGCGCCAACCCGAACGCCGACAAGCTGGTCCCGGAAGGCATCGAAGGCCGCGTGCCGTACAAGGGCTCGATGGTCAGCATCGTGTTCCAGATGGCCGGCGGCCTGCGCGCCTCGATGGGCTACTGCGGCTGCCCGACGATCGACGACATGCGCGACCGCGCCGAGTTCGTCGAGATCACGTCGGCCGGCATCCGCGAGAGCCACGTGCACGACGTGCAGATCACGAAGGAAGCCCCCAACTACCGCATGGAGTGACGCCCGTACCCCGGGCGCCAGCGACCTTGACGACGAGTCCCACGACCTCGCCTGCGCAGCCGCCCGTCGGCCGCCCGGCCGCAATGCGCTTCATCCTGCTGACGGTGCTGATCGACATGATGGCGATCGGCCTGATCGTGCCGGTGCTGCCGGTGCTGGTCGGCCGCTTCACCGCCAATCCGGCCGAGCAGGCGTTCTGGTACGGCGCGGTCGCGTTCACCTTCGGCTTCGCGAACTTCTTCAGTTCGCCGGTGCTCGGGGCGCTGTCCGACCGCTACGGCCGCCGGCCGGTGCTGCTGCTCGGCTTCTGCGGCTTCGCGTTCAGCTTCTTCGCGACCGCGCTCGCGACGCAGCTGTGGGTGCTGGTCGCGGTGCGGCTGGTCAGCGGCGCGCTGCAGGCCAATGCAGCCGTGGCCAACGCCTACGTGGCCGACATCACGGCGCCGCAGGACCGGGCCAAGCGCTTCGGCCAGCTGGGCGCGATGTTCGGCATCGGCTTCATCCTCGGGCCGGTGATGGGCGGACTGCTCGGCGCCATCGACATCCACTACCCGTTCTTCGCGGCCGGCACGCTGGCGCTGGTGAACCTGGTCTACGGGTACTTCGTGCTGCCCGAATCGCTGCCGCCGGAGCGCCGCAACCAAGCGTCGATGCGCTCGCTGAACCCGGTGGCCGCGCTGATGCACCTGGGCAGCCTGAAGGGCGTCGGCGGGCTGATCGCGGTGTCGGGCCTGTGCACGCTGGCGCAGTTCGTATTGCACACCTCGTGGGTGCTGTACACCGGGCTGCGCTTCGACTGGGGCCCGCGCGAGAACGGCTGGTCGCTGTTCACCGTCGGCGTCGCATCGGCCATCGTGCAGGGCATGCTGCTGCAGCGGCTGCTGAAGCGCTTCGGCGCGACGCGGCTGGCCACCATCGGCCTGGTGTCGAGCACGCTGGCCAACCTGGGCTGGGCGCTCGCGACCGAGGGCTGGATGATGTACGCGGTGATCGGCTTCAACCTGTTCGGCTTCACGGTGGCGGCCGCCATCCAGAGCATCGTCTCGAATGCCGCCGACCAGCGCACGCAGGGCCAGACCATGGGCGCGATGGCCGCGCTGACCAGCCTGACCGCGGTGATCGCGCCGGTGATCGGCGCGCCGCTGCTGGGCGTCGTGTCGCACCTGCCGCACAACGACTGGCGCGTCGGCGCGCCGTTCTTCTTCTGCAGCGCGCTGCTGGCCGCGGCCACCGTCGTCGCGATCCGCCATTTCTCCCGCCAGACCCTGTCGACCGCGCCGGCCACCGCCGCGCCGGCCGATGCCACCTGAAGACACCCGCTCCACCATGCACGACAAGATCCTCATCCTCGATTTCGGCTCCCAGGTCACGCAGCTGATTGCCCGCCGCGTGCGCGAGGCCCACGTGTACTGCGAGATCCACCCGAACGATGTCGGCGACGCGTTCATCCGCGAGTTCGCACCGAAGGGCATCATCCTGTCGGGCAGCCATGCGAGCACTTATGAAGAGCACGAGCTGCGCGCGCCGCAGGCGGTGTGGGACCTGGGCGTGCCGGTGCTGGGCATCTGCTACGGCATGTTCACGATGGCGGTGCAGCAGGGCGGCCAGGTCGAGGCCAGCACGCACCGCGAATTCGGCTATGCCGAGGTGCGGGCGCACGGCCACACCGCGCTGCTGAAGGGCATCGAGGACTTCAGCACCCCCGAAGGCCACGGCATGCTGAAGGTGTGGATGAGCCACGGCGACAAGATCACTGCGCTGCCGCCCGGCTTCAAGCTGATGGCGTCGACGCCGAGCTGCCCGATCGCCGGCATGGCCGACGAATCGCGCGGCTACTACGGCGTGCAGTTCCATCCCGAGGTCACGCACACCGTGCAGGGCCGCGAGCTGCTGAACCGATTCGTGCTCGACATCGCGAAGGCGAAGCCCGATTGGGTGATGGGCGACTACATCAGCGAAGCGGTGGCGCGCATCCGCGAGCAGGTCGGCAGCGAAGAGGTGATCCTCGGCCTGTCTGGCGGCGTCGATTCGAGCGTCGCCGCCGCGCTGATCCACCGGGCCATCGGCGACCAGCTGACCTGCGTGTTCGTCGACCATGGCCTGCTGCGGCTCGACGAAGGCCGCATGGTGATGGAGATGTTCGCCGGCCGGCTGCATGCGAAGGTGGTCCATGTCGACGCGAGCGAGCAGTTCCTCGGCCACCTGAAGGGCGTGACCGACCCCGAGGCCAAGCGCAAGATCATCGGCCGCGAGTTCGTCGAGGTGTTCCAGGCCGAGGCGAAGAAGCTGAAGAGCGCCAAGTGGCTGGCGCAGGGCACGATCTATCCGGACGTGATCGAGAGCGGCGGCGCCAAGACGAAGAAGGCGGTGACGATCAAGAGCCACCACAACGTCGGCGGCCTGCCCGAGACGCTGGGGCTGAAGCTGCTGGAGCCGCTGCGCGAGCTGTTCAAGGATGAAGTGCGCGAGCTGGGCGTGGCGCTCGGCCTGCCGCCCGACATGGTGTACCGCCACCCGTTCCCCGGGCCGGGCCTGGGCGTGCGCATCCTCGGCGAGGTGAAGAAGGAGTTTGCCGACCTGCTGCGCCGGGCGGACGCGATCTTCATCGAAGAGCTGCGCAACGCGCGCGATGCCGAGACCGGCAAGACCTGGTACGAGCTGACGAGCCAGGCCTTCACGGTGTTCCTGCCGGTGAAGAGCGTCGGCGTGATGGGCGACGGCCGCACCTACGACTACGTGGTGGCGCTGCGCGCGGTGCAGACCAGCGACTTCATGACGGCCGACTGGGCCGAGCTGCCGTACAGCCTGCTGAAGAAGGTGTCGGGGCGGATCATCAACGAGGTGCGCGGCATCAACCGCGTGACCTACGACGTGTCGAGCAAGCCGCCGGCGACGATCGAGTGGGAGTGAGGCCTCTGTCCGTCGGTTTCTCATGCTGGAAAAGCTCGCTGCGGCGAGCTTTTTTTTGTTGCGTCCAAAGTCAGAGCGGCCGGCGCCCTGAAGACATTCCGGCGGACAGAGTTGACTCCTTCAGAATTTGGGATAAAAATCCCAAAAATGAACCCAGCGACCGCCGTTCAGAACGCGCTGGCCAGCGCCGTCACCCGTGTCTTGCGACCCTTGGTGCGGCTGCTGCTTCGCCATTCGATCCCCTTCGCCGCCTTCCAGGAGTTGGCGAAGCATGTCTACGTCGAGGTGGCGCTCCAGGAGTTCGCGCTGCCGGGCAAGAAGGCATCGATCTCGCGCGCGTCGATCCTGACCGGCCTCTCCCGCAAGGATGTTCAACGCTTGCTGGATGGCGAAGGCCCCGACAGCGCCGCCACCGCGCAGGAGTACAACCGCGCGGCCCGCGTCCTCACCGGCTGGATTCGCGATGCGGACTACCTCGACCGCTCCGGCGAGCCCTTGCCGGTTGAATTCGACGGCGAACGCAGCTTTTCGACGCTCGTCAAACGCTACAGCGGCGACATGCCTGCCCGGGCCGTGCTCGACGAACTGCTGCGTGTCGGCGCCATCGGCCGGCGCGAGGACGGGCTCATCGAGCCCTTGCAGCGCGCCTACGTGCCCCAGGCCGGCGCGCTGGAAAAGCTGAACATCCTCGGGCGCGACACCTCCGACCTGATCGACACCATCGATCACAACATCCAGCACGGCTCGACCGACCCGCGGTACCAGCGCAAGGTGATGTACGACAGCATCCCGTCGCGCGATCTGGGGGCGTTCCGCAAGCTCAGTGCCGCGAAGGCTCAAGCCCTGCTCGAGACCCTGGACAGCTGGCTTGCGGCGCATGACGTCGACGACGAGCCGGGCCAGCTCCCGCTTCCTCGATCGCGCGTCGGGCTGGGCATCTATTACTTCGAGGAGCCGGTGACGGCGCCCGACACGCAAAGAGGTTCGACATGAAGACACTCAGAATCGCCGGCGCCAGTCTTGTCGCGTCCGTCCTGATCGCTGCGGGCTGCGGCGGTGGCGGCGGCATCGGCGGGACGGGACAGGACGCGGGCACGATGCGGGTGTCGATCGGCGACGCCCCGGCCTGCGGGTACGACGCGGTGAATGTCACCATCGAGCGGGTCCGGGTGAACAAGAGCCCGACTGCTGCTGAAGGCGACGCAGGCTGGTCGGAGGTGGTGCTGTCGCCGGCTCGTCGCATCGACCTGCTCACGCTCACCAACGGCGTGCTGGAAGACCTTGGGCAGACCTCGTTGCCGGCCGGCCGGTACACCCAGCTTCGGCTGGTGCTGGCGACCAATGACGCGACGCATCCGTTGGCCAACTCGGTGGTGCCGTCGGGTGGCCAGGAGACGGCGCTCGAGACGCCCAGCGCCCAGCAGAGCGGTCTCAAGCTGAACGTCGACGTGGACGTCCCTGTCGGGAAGGTCGTCGACGTGGCCCTCGACTTCGACGCGTGCAGGTCCGTCGTGCGACTCGGCAACTCCGGCCGCTACAACCTGAAGCCCGTCCTCTCCGCGACGACGGTCTTGTCGGACGCCGGGCAGCGGGTTGTCGGCTACGTGGACCCCGCCGCGTCGATCGCCGGAACGACGGTGTCGCTGCAAAGCGGCGGCACCGTGGTGAAGGCCGCCGCGCCGGACGCGACCGGGAAGTTCGTGCTGTATCCCGTCCCCGTCGGAAGCTACGAGCTCGTGGTCAGCGCCACGGGCCGTGTGACGGCGGTGCTGACCGGGGTGCCGGTGACCGTCGCGGCGCACACGTACGTCGCCAGTGCCAGTGCACCGCTCGCTCCGCCGGTCTCCACGCCGGCCGACCGGCCGGTGGGCGGAACGGTGACGCCGGCGCCGGCCACGGTCCGTGCGCTTCAGACGCTCGGCGGCACCACCACCGTCGAGGTCCGCGGCGGCAACGTCGACGGCCTCACCGGCGCCTTCCAGTTGCTGCTGCCCAACGGCGCGCCCGTCGCATCGCCCTATGCCGCCGATCCCTTGTTGCTGAACTTCAAGGCGGACGCGGGCGCCGCGGGCCACTACGTCGTGGAGGCCACGTCCTCCGGCGTCTCGAAGACGCAGGCGGTGGACACGTCGGTCCCCGTCGCAGCGTTGAATTTCACATTCCCCTGAATCCCGCAACGATGCCGCACACCAAAGCAAACGACTCGCGCTCCCAGGCTCGCGCCTTCACTCCGGGATGGGGGCCTCTCTCCGTGGCCATGTGGGAGCACGGCAAGGGTGGCCGCTCCATGAGGCGTCGCCCGAGCTGCCTGTCCGTGATTGCCATCGGAGGGGAGAGCAGGGCGGATCTTGAAGACCTGCTGATGGAATGCGATGTGGAACTGACGGTCGTCGAACGATCCGCCGCCGTCGTCGAAGACCTCAAGCAGCGTTTCGGCCCGCTGTCGAAGTACGTCGCGTGGAAGGTGGGAGACGTCGTCGACCTCGACCTGCCCGACCACGCCTACGATCTCTGGTTCGATGCGAGGCACTACCGAACGATGCTCTGCGAAGCGCAGCGAGCCCGGTACGTGGACAAGATGCGCCGTTGCGTGCGCACGGGCGGCACCACGATGGTGGCAGGGCACCCGGCCAGCCGGCGCGGCGAGTAGGCGAGGAGTCGTTCAACCGCGGGCAGGGCGGGCTGAAATGGTGTCGTTGTGACGGCCTGCCTCGTTGATCATCGAACGGGTGATATCCTCCCGCGCTGCCCGACCGCAGTCCAAGCGATACCGTCTTCGCCGCCACATGCACATTCTGTTGATCGAGGACGACCTCGACCTGGGCCGTGCACTGCAGGCCGCGCTGCGCAGCGAAGGCCACAGCAGCACCTGGCTGCGCCGCGTCAACGACGCGCCGCCGAAGCTGGACCCCGCTGCGCAACACGCCGTGCTGCTGGATCAGACCTTGCCCGATGGCGATGGCCGCCAACTGCTGACCCGCTGGCGCCGCCAGCGCAGCGCGGTGCCGGTCATCGTGATCACCGCGCGCGCCGCGCTGGAAGACCGCCTCGCCGGCTTCGACGGTGGTGCCGACGACTACGTCGTCAAGCCCTTCGAGATGCCTGAGCTGATCGCACGCCTGCGCTCGGTGCTGCGTCGCAGCGCGCAGCAGGCCAGCGACGAGTGGACGCTTGGCGACCTGACGATCGAGCCGCGCCGCCAGCGGGCCGTGCTGGGCGGCAGCGAGCTGTCGCTGTCGCCGCGCGAATACCAGCTGCTGCTGGAACTGGCCCGCGAGCGTGGCGGGGTCGTGGCCAAGCACCAGCTGGCGCAGCGCCTGGCGCCGCACGGTGAACCGCTGGAGTTCGGCACGCTCGAGGTGCACCTCGCCAACCTGCGCCGCAAGATCGGCGCGTCCCGCATCGGCACGCTGCGCGGCGTGGGCTACTGGCTGGAATGTTCGTGATGCCGCAGTGGCTGCGCCCCACGCTGACGCGTCGGGTGATGGGTGCCCTGCTGCTGGCCTTTGCGCTGTTCGCCGTGCTGATCCTGGTGGAGGACCAGTTGGACATCCAACAGGCGATGGCCACCGACCCCGGCATTCGCCAGTTCGGCCGCCAGCTCGCCGCCGGGCTGGATGCCATCGACGACGCCGCGCTCGCCGCGCGCGTGCTGGACGCCCACATGCGCCACATCAATCGGCTGCGAGCAAGGCAGCAGATGTCGCCGGGTCCGTTGCTGGCACGGCTCGTCGGCCCCGACGGCCGCACGGCCTATGCGCCTGCCATCGCCTTCGACATCGGCCAAACCGGCATCGGCGAGCAACAGATCGCGGGCAAGGCTTACTGGACCTATCGACAGGACGGTCCGCGCTGGTCGCTGCGGATGGCCGAGCCGGCGCTGTCGCGCGCCCGCCTGCTGGGCTTTGCCAGCTGGGAGCTGGGCAAGCAACTGCTGTTGGCCTTTCCGCTGATGCTGCTGCCGCTCTGGCTGGCGGTGCACACGGGCCTGGCGCCGCTGCGCCGCTTCGCGCGCCGACTGCATGGCCTGGACCCGAAGCACGACCTGGCGCCGTTGGGCGCTGACCTGCGCTACGGCGAACTGCGCCCATTGGGCCAGGCGTTCGACGCGCTGCTGCGGCGCTTGCGCCAGCGGCGCGCCCGGGAACGCGCCTTCGTGCACGAGGCCGCGCACGAGCTGCGCACGCCGCTGGCCGTGGTCGCGATGCAGGCGCATGCGCTGGTGCAGGCGGACGACGCCGCCGCCCGCGCCACAGCCGCCTTGGCGCTGAATCAGGCCATCGCCCGCAGCGCCCACCTGTCGCGCCAGTTGCTGGACCTGGCCAGCCTCGACGACGAGCAAGCCGCCGAACCGGCCACGCTCGACCTGGCCCGTTTCTGCGCGCAACGGCTGGCCGAACAGGCTGCCGTCGCACGTGGCCTCGGCATCGCGCTTGCGCTGGAGGCGCCAGAGCAACTGACCGCGCGCGTCGACGCCATGGCGCTGCATTCGGTGCTGCAGAACCTGCTCGACAACGCGCTGCGCCATGCCGGTCGCGGCGCACGCATCGAGGTCAGCCTGGCGGCCACGCCTCGCGGTCCGCGCCTGGCCGTGGCCGACGACGGGCCGGGCATCGCCCCGGCCGACCGGCCGTTGGTGTTCGAGCGCTTCTGGCGCGGCACGGGGCACGACGTGCCGGGCAGCGGCCTGGGGCTGGCCATCGTGGCTCGTGCCGCCGAGCGGCTGGGCGGCCAGGTCACCGTCGGCGATGGCCTGGCACGCCCCGGCGGCTGCGGCGTGCGCTTCGAGCTGCAACTGCCCGTCTTGGGCGTCTCTTAAGACACGGCTTTCAACAATGGCCCGGTCACTTTTCCCGCCGACCAGGAGCCCACTTGAATTCGAGAGACTTGTCCTTTTGCGCTGCCATGCTCGCCTTGGCCGCCGCCGCCCATGCCGCCGACCCTTACGTGGGCATCAACCTCACCACGTCGGGCGAGGCGAACTTCCGCATCAACAACCGCGTCGTCCCCAACGACAACCATCCGCACCCGGTGAAGCTCTACGCCGGCCTGCAGTTCACGCCCACCTGGGCGGTCGAGTTCGGCTACGGTGCATTCGGCACCTGGCAGGCCAGCGACCCGGCGGCCGGGTCGACGTATCAGGCCAGGCTGTCCTCCAAGGTCGCCTACCTGGCTGGCCGCGCCACGCAGCCGCTGGGCGAATCGTTCGAACTGTTCGGCAAGGCCGGCCTGGCGCTGAACCGGGTGGACCGGCAGGATTCGCTGGGCTACTCGGCGCGTGAATCCTACGTGCGGCCCATGCTCGGCGGCGGCCTGGCTTGGCGACTCGCGCCGCAGGTGTCGGCCACCGTCGAGTACGCCCACTACGGTTCGCGCCACGGCGACGGCGACGATTTCACGCAGCAGAGGGTCGAGGCGGGCCTGGCCTTCCGCTTCTAGCCGCAGCGGCGCAGGGGCGCCACGCGTGCATCACGCGCCTCTCCAGGGCCGATGCCCGCTCAGCCCAGCTTCATCGCGTACTCCACCCGCGAGGCCATCTGCGGATCGCTCGGCTTCTCGAAGCTGTTGCAGAAGGCCGCGGTGGCGCCGGCCACGTCGTTCGTGCCCTTCACCGCGTCGATGGCGCCCTTGTAGTCGCCCTGCAGCTCCTGCTTCAGGTAGCCGTAGTTGGCGGCCTGGCTCGACGGATCGATGTTGTTGGCCTTGGCGAAGTCGATCAGGCCCTGCTTGCGCACCCCGCCCCACTGGGCGATGCCGTAGCCGTTGCCGTTGTCGTCGGCCATGTTGCCGTTCGGCCCGCCGATGCCGCCGCCCTGCGTGATGCCGGAATTCATGCCGCCGCTCTCGTGCCACAGGTTGCCGACGATGCCGGCGGCCTGGGCGTCGTTGAGGCCGAAGTCCTTCTTCAGGTTGTCCTTCCACTGCTGCGCGACCTGCAGGCTCTCGCCCGGCTGCAGCGCCTGGGTCTGGGCCGCGCCGCTCAGCGGGCCGGCATCGCCGCCACCGCTGGCCGGCTGGGCCGGCGCCTCGGCCACCGCGACAGGGCCTTGCTCGGGCTGCGGCATCGCCTGCGCGCCGGGGTTCGCGCCTTCCACCGGTGCGGCTGCCACGGCCTCGCCGCCGCCCCATCCGCCACCCCCGCCACCCCCCACGCCGCCGAGGCCCGAGAGACCGCCGCCACCACCGCCACCGCCTCCGCCGCCGTCCGGCGAGGGGTTCTGCTGGAAGGCGGCCATGAACTGCATCATCATGTACGCCAGCATCTCCAGCAGCTGCGGGTTCATTGTGGTGGCATTCGGATCCATCTCGCCGTCCTGGCCTTCGGCACCGCAGGCCCCTTCGACCGAGGGATCCTCGCTCGGCAGCTCGGTGCTCAATTGCAGGTCGGCCGATTCGTCGACCGGGTGGCAGCCGCCGGCATGCGTGGCGCCCGGGGATCCCATGTGGCCCATCGAGCCATAGTGGCCCATGGGACCGAAGTGGGACATCGGCGACATGACGCCTACGCTCATGGGGATCTCCTTCAGGCCGGCAAGCGGTGTGGTGGTGTCCGCCATGCTCGGCCCGTCGCGTCCTCCGCGAGGGTGGCATCGCGAAGCGCCGTGCGGCAGCGCGAAGCCCCCTGTTCGCACTCAGGCTGCCGCGCCGATCGCCTGGCGCCGCGGCAGCCGCGTGAACGCCAGCGCCGACAGGAAGGCCCCGATGCCCAGCGCGAACGCGCCGACGAAGAGCCACAGGTAGCTCGACAGCGTGTCGTAGATCAGCCCGCCCAGCACCGGCCCGAGCGCCATGCCGAGGCTGCTGGCCATCGTGATGCCGCCGATCACCGTGCCCATCATGCGCAACGGAAAATTCTCGCGCGCCAGCACCGCGAACAGCGGCATCACGCCCGCATAGGTGAAGCCGAACAGCGCCGCGACGGTGTAGAAGCTCCCCAGCTGGCGCGCGGCCACGTACCCCATCACCACGAGCGCCTGGGCGAGCAGCGCCAGCACCAGCACGCGCGCGGCCCCGAAGCGGTCGCCGAGCAGCCCGAACACCAGGCGGCCGCCCAGGCCGGCGAGTCCTTCCAGGCTGTAGATCGACACCGCCGCCATCAGCGGGATGCCGCAGGTGACGGCATAGCTCACCGTGTGGAAGATCGGCCCCGAATGGGTGGCGCAGCTCAGGAAGCTGGTCGACACCAGGATCAGGAACGGCGCGGAGCGCATGGCCTGCCCGACGGACGTGGCCGGCTCCTGCGCCGCATCCGGTGCCGCGGCTGACGCAGCCGGTGCGAGCGCCGGCGGGCGGCGCACCAGCAACGCCACCGGCACCATGATCGCCACCGCCAGGGCCGCGATGAGCTGCAGCGAGGTTCGCCAGCCGTGGCCCTGCACCAGCCAGGCGGCCAGCGGCGACATGGTCATCGGCGCCATGCCCATGCCGGCCGACACCAGCGACACCGCCAAGCTGCGCCGCGTGTCGAACCAGCCGGTGACGCAGGCCATCATCGGCGCAAAGATCGCCGCCGCGCCGAAACCGACGACCGCGCCGAACGACAGCTGGAACGCGAACAGCGATGTCGCCAGGCTGGACAGCGCGAGACCGGCGGCGAGCAGCAAGGCGCCGGCCAGCACCACGCTGCGCGGGCCCACGCGGTCGCTGAGGTGGCCCCAGGCGATGCTGCCGAGCGCGAGCGCCGCGAAGGCCAGCGTCATCGCGGTGGAGATCCCGGTGGTGGACCAGCCGGTGTCCTGCGCGATCGGCCGCAGGAACACCGGCAGCGAGAACAGCCCGCCGATCGCCACGCAGCCGAGCACGCCGCCGGCGGCCACGATGATCCAGCGGTAATGCGCGCGCAGCGCGTCGGTCCAGGAAGGCATGTTCGGCTCCTTGTCGATGGGTGGCGCGGCGGAACGATTCCGCCGCCTCACCTCCACGACGAACGACGACCGGCCGGATCGACAACCCGGCGACGGCTCAGCCCGCCAGGGCCTTCATCTGCGCATACAGGTCCGCCTTGCCCTCGAAGCCGATCCCCGGCAGCTCCGGCAAGGTGACGTAGCCGTTGTCGACCTTCACGCCATCGGGAAAACCGCCATAGGGCTGGAACAGGTCCGGGTACGACTCGTTGCCACCCAGCCCCAGCCCGGCCGCGATGGCCAGCGACATCTGGTGCCCGCCGTGCGGCACGCAGCGCGATGCCGACCAGCCGTGCGCCTTCAGCATCTCCAGCGTGCGCAGGTATTCGACCAGCCCGTAGCTCAGCGCGCAGTCGAACTGCAGCCAGTCGCGGTCGGGCCGCATGCCGCCGTAGCGGATCAGGTTGCGCGCATCCTGCATCGAGAACAGGTTCTCGCCGGTGGCCATCGGCCCGGCGTAATGCTGCGCCAGCTCGGCCTGCAACGCGTAGTCGAGCGGGTCGCCGGCTTCCTCGTACCAGAACAGGTCGTACTGCGACAGCGCCTTCGCATAGGCGACCGCGGTCTTCAGGTCGAAGCGCCCGTTCGCGTCGACCGCGAGCTTCTGCCCCGGCCCGAGCAGGCGCAGCACGGCCTCGATGCGCCGGCAGTCTTCGGCCAGCGACGCGCCGCCGATCTTCTTCTTGACCACCGAGTAGCCGCGGTCGAGATAGCTGCGCATCTCGCGCTCCAGCCCGTCCAGGCCCTGGCCCGGCCAGTAGTAGCCGCCGGCGGCATAGACGAACACCTTGCGGTCGGCGCGGCCGCTGCCGTAGCGCTCGGCCAGCAGCTGGAACAGCGGCTTGCCCTCGATCTTCGCGACGGCGTCCCACACCGCCATGTCGATGGTGCCGACCGCCACCGAGCGCTCGCCATGGCCGCCGGGTTTCTCGTTGGTCATCATCGTCGCCCACACCTTGTGCGGATCGATGTTGTCGCGCTCCGCATCGCGCAGGCTCGCCGGATCGGCCTCCAGGATGCGCGGCAGGAAGCGTTCGCGCATCAGCGCGCCCTGGCCGTAGCGCCCGTTGGAGTTGAAGCCGTAGCCGATCACCGGCTTGCCGTCGCGGATCACGTCGGTGACCAGGGCGACCAGGCTCAGCGTCATCTTCGAGAAGTCGATGTAGGCGTTGCGGATGCTGGACTGGATGGGCTTGGTCTGTTCGCGGATCTCGATGATCTTCATGGTGGGTTCCTGGAGGGGGTTCAGCGCGGCAGCGAGGCGCCGCCGCAGATCTGGAGGTCCTGGCCGGTGATGGCGGCCGCGGCGGGCGAGAGCAGGAAGCCCACCAGCGCGGCGATCTCGTCGGGACGGATGAGCCGGCCGATCGGCGGCAGCACGGGCGCGGCGGCCTGCCGGGCGGGGTCGTCGGTCATCGCCGTCTGCGTGGCCGCGGGCGACACCACGTTGACCGTCACGCCGTGCGCCACCACCTCGGCGGCCCAGCTGCGCGACAGGCCGGCCAGCGCCGCCTTGGTCGCCGCATACTGGCTGCGGCCGGCCTTGCCCTGCGCGACGCGGCTGCCGATCAGCACGACGCGGCCGTGCCCCGCGGCGGCCATGGCCGGCAGCAGCCGGTTGCCGATGCGCTCGGCGGCATCGACATGCAGTCGCCACATCAGTTCGCCGTCGGCGGGCTGCAGGCTGCCGAGGCTGCCCACCCGCAGCACGCCGGCGGCATGCACGAAGGCCTGGGCGACGGCCAGGTGCTGCAGCGCGGCGTCGGTCGCCGCGCCGTCGGCCAGGTCGACGCGCAGCGCATGGAAATGCAGGTGCTCGATGGTGGCCGGCCCGAGGTCGAGGCCGCTGACCAGCCAGCCGTCTTCCAGCAGGGCCTGCGCGATGGCCCGCCCGATCCCGGAGCTGCTGCCGGTCACGACCGCATGGCGTTCACTCGGCACGGATCTTCCCCTCGGTCACGATGCGCTGCGACAGCGCCATGTCGTCCTTCTGGAAGCGCACGAAGTCGTCGATCGAGCCCGGCGTCAGCAGCAGCCCCTGCGGCGTCAGCTGCTCGCGCATGTCGGTGCCCAGCGCCTTGTTGACCTCGGCGTTCAGGCGCACCGCGATCTCCTTCGGCAGGCTGGCCGGGCCCCACAGGCCGTACCAGCTGTAGAACTCGTAGCCCGCCACCGTCTCGCCGACGGTCGGCAGGTCGGGCTGGCTGGGCACGCGGTTCTTCGACGTGACGGCCAGCACCTTCAGCTGGCCCGCCTTCGCGAACGAGGCCGAGCCGAGGATCGGGTCGATGAAGGCATCGACGCTGCCGCCGATCAGGTCCTGGTAGGCCGGCGCCGATCCCTTGTACGGCACGATCAGGTATTCCATCTGGCCGGCGCGGCGCAGCATCTCGGTGCTCAGGTGGCCGGCCGAGCCGGTCGAGCCGATCGCGAAGGTCAGCTTGCCGGGGTGGGCGCGCGCATAGGTCAGCAGGCCCTTGACGTCGTTGAACGGCAGGTTCTTGTTGACGGCGATCGCCAGCGGCGCCTTGGCCACCAGCGCCACCGGCGCGAAATCCTTCACCACGTCGTAGGCCGCGGTCTTCTGCGTCATCGGCGTGGTGGTGAAGGTCGATGCGCTGAACAGCAGCGTGTAGCCGTCGCCCGGGGCGCGCGCCACCGCCGACGCGCCGATGGTGCCGGCGCCGCCGGCGCGGTTGTCCACGATCACCGTCTGGCCGAGTTGCTGGCCCAGCTTCTGCGCCAGCAGGCGGCCCACCACGTCCAGCGTGCCGCCGGGCGGGAAGGGGATGATCATCGTGATGGGCTTGGCGGGCCAGGGTTCGGCCCGCGCGCCGGTGCCCAGGCCGAGCAGCGCGGCAGCGGTGGCGGCGCAAAGAAGGAAGCGTTGGCGGTTCATGTCGTCTCCTGTGTTTTGTTCGGCAGCTCAGCGCTTGAGCAGGCCGGCCTGGGCGACCGCGGCGCGCAGCGCGGCCATCTCGGCCTCGTTCGGCGCTTCGGTGGGCGGGCGCACGGTCGGCGCGTCCAGCACGCCGGCCAGGTACATGCCCATCTTCATGCGCGCATGGGCCTCGCCGGTCGGTTCGCCGCCGCCGTAGACGGCATCCTTCAGCGGCGTGATGACGGCCTGCACCGCGACGGCCCGCTTCAGGTCGCCGGCCTTCACGGCTTCCCACAGGTCGTTGATCAGGCTCGGGATGAAGGTCGCGAAACCCACCAGCGCGCCGTCCACGCCTTGCACCATCGACGCCAGCAGGTACTCGTCGTGGCAGGTGAGGATCGCCTTGCTCGCATCGGCCTGGCGGATCGCGGCGATGTCGGCGGCGTACTTGTTCATGTCGCGCTGGCCGACCTTGAAGGCGGCGACGGCGGGCAGGCGGGCCAGCTCCGCGAGCGTGGCCGACGAGTACGATGCGCGCGTCCAGGCCGGGTAGACGTGCGCCACCAGGTCGAGTCCGACGGACGCGATGGCCTCGAAGTAGCGCATCACGTGGTCGGGCCGGAAACCGAAGCGCAGCCAGTGGTGCGGCGGCATCACGTCCAGCGCCTTCGCGCCTGCCTCGCGTGCCATCGCGGCCTGCTCGGTGGCGTCGCGCGTGCCTTCGCAGACGATCGACGAGATCACCGGCAGCCGGCCTTTCAGTTCGTCGGCGACGATGCGCGTCACCTCGGCCCGCTCGCGCGGCAGCAGCGAGAACACTTCGCCGGTGTGGCCGTTGGTCATCACCGCCACCACGCCGGGCTGGGTGGCCAGCCACGACGCATGCTTGCGCAGCGCGGGCTCGTCGATGCGGTGGTCGACGGTGAACGGGCAGGCGATCGCGGGGATGATGCCGCGGTAGTTCTTGATCGTGCGCATGGGGTCGTGTCTCCTGTTGTTTGTTGAACAATCGCCGTGGATCTTGCGCGCCGCGGCCCTTCGTGGCCAATGCCGCTTGGGTCTTCTTCCATGCCTTGTGAGCACCGACCATGAACCTGATCTGGCTCGACGATTTCCTGACCCTGGCGGCCAGCGGCAGCTTCTCGCGCGCGGCGCAGGAGCGGCACATGACGCAGCCGGCCTTCAGCCGCCGCGTGCGGGCGCTGGAGGACTGGCTGGGCGTGGTGCTGTTCGACCGCAGCACCCAGCCCGCGACGCTGACCGAGGCCGGCGAGTGGTTCCGTGCGGTGGCGCAGGAGCTGCTCACGCGCGTGGCGGGCATCCCCGACCAGGCGCGCGCGGTGGCCGATGCGAGTTCGGCCACGCTGCGCATCGCGTCCACCCATGCGCTGTCGTTCAGCTTCCTGCCGGGCTGGCTGAGGGGGCTGGAGTCGCGGCTGGCGCAAGGGCCCGGCCCGGTGCAGCTGATCTCCGACGTGATGCAGCAATGCGAGGCGCTGATGCAGCAGGGCCGCGTGCAGTTCCTGCTGTGCCATGGCCATGAACAGGTGCCGAGCCGGCTGGACCCGGCATCGCACCACTCTGCGGTGGTCGGCCACGACGCGCTGTTGCCGGTGTCGGCGCCCGACGCGTCCGGCCGGCCGCGCCACTCGCTGGACGGCGCCGCCGGCAGGCCGGTGCCGCTGCTCGAGTACAGCGCCGAGTCCGGCATCGGCCGCCTGGTGCGTGCCTTGCGGGGCAGCGCGCTGGCCGAAGCACCGACGCAGTCGGCGCTGACGGCGCACCTGGCCAGCGTGCTGAAGACGATGGCGCTGGACGGCCGCGGCGTGGCCTGGCTGCCGCGCAGCCTGATCTCCGACGACCTGGCCGCCGGCCGCCTGGTCGCCGCCGGCGGCGCGCCGTGGGCGATCGAGGTCGAGATCCGGCTGTTCCGGCCGCGCGCGCCATTGCCGCGGGCGGCCGAACGCTTCTGGACGGTGGTCGAGGAGGTAAGCCCGGCATGACGCTCCGTTCGGCATACCGTCCATCAAGTGGATGATGCCGACCTCGTTGTCGAGGTGCTCTACTGGGCAAGCCTAGGCGCTGACGAGGAGATGCATGTGGCCATGCGGTTTCCATCCATCCGATGAAGCCCGATCTCACCGATCCGGTCCCGTCTGCGTCCGGTTGCGGAGCCTCTCGGCCATGAGCCGCGTGCGATCTCTGCAGGCCATCGGTGCCTTGGCGCTCGGCCTCGTCGGCTGCGCCACCGCACCTGAGGAGCACGGCAACCGCGCATGCATCGTCCAGACTCGCCTGACTTCGGCGCTCGAGCGATGCATGGGAACCCTGGATGTGGTGTACAGCTATCGGAACCCACCTCATCCAGGCATTGCGAATGGCGGGCCCATCGAGTTTCGACGAATTCACCACGAGTGGGTTTCCGGAACGGCAGAGGCACAGAGCGACGAGAACTCTTGCTATGCCGCTGCGCTCGTATCGTCATTTGCCGCGCTGGAGGTGAAGTATCGCCAGGCGCAGTTTCGCCAGGCCATATCGGACGAGTGTTTCGGACAAGGATCCCTGCCGCTGACCTTTTCGCAGATCGTCTTTGCGGCGACGAAGGTTCACCTCAACAGTGGGGGAGTCTGGTACGTCGATCTCGACGGCGCGCCTCAGTCCCGATTTCTCAACATGCTGGCGACTCGCTCAGCGCCGATGGTTCAGGTTGATCCGAACGCGAGCGTCGACAACGGAGCGCTGTACCGTCACGTGGAGGTGTGCCAGGGCAGCGATGGGTGGTCGAAGTCGTGGAGCTGGTCGCAGCTCAATCTCAACCTCGCGGCCATGGTGAAGTCGAAGATCGGGTTCTGGGCCGCATCGGAGCCCGAGCCGCAACAGGTCTTCCATTGGGCAGGCCTGCCGGTCTCTCGTGACATCTACGAACTCTTGAAGATCGACCTGTACCGAGGCGTCGAGTGGCAGAACAGCGGTCAACCAAAAGGAAAGGTGGGTGGCATCTATCCCATTCGCCACAGCGGTCACCTGGCGCACGAAGTGGCAAAGAACGTTCCGGTTCTGGCTGGACTCAAGGATGACGGCTATGGGCACGTCGTGCTGGTGTCGGGGATCAGCTTCCATGGCGGCAAGCTGGACCACCTCGTCGGGCGTGAGCAAGCTGCACACGTCCCCGACGACAACACCTACATCGAATGGGTGGAAGTCGTCGATCCGGCACGACTGGATCGATCGCCGTACAAGATCAGCGGCGACGAGTTCCTCTTGAAGTCACAGTTCTTGTTCAGCATGTATCACCCCCGATGAGATGCGCTCTTCTCGTCAGCCTCGGGATCGCGCTGTTCGGCGGTCTGCAAGCTTGCTCCACTCGCTACGGACATGCCATGCAGCAGTCGACCGTCCTCGTCACGACCCTGCCGCCAGGGAAAACGTACTACATCGTTCCTCTGGCAAAGTTGGAGGGGCTCGTGCGCCCCGGAAGTTCCGACGTGCCGATGGCGCAGGCGGCGGGTTTGCGCAAGGTTCTTGCCACCCAGGTCAGTGATCGCGCCAATGGTTCGGGCTTTCTGCACCAGACGGGAGACTTCGCCTTGATCGTCGAGTGCACGTCGTTGTTCAGGATTCGCCTGGTCCAAGTCTTGGCAGAAGGTGCCAACACGTTCAATCTGAGTTGCGAGTCATGAGCGAGGCGGGCATCGTCGAAAGGTTCCTCGGCTTCGATCCGATTGCGGTCGTGGCGTATCCATCCGGATACGGACTGCTGTACACGGTGGGAATCCTGCTGGCCGTCGCGCTGGGGCTCGGCGTCGGGGTCCGCATGCAGGATCTGAAGACAGCTCGACGTGCGCGCGGCTGGCTGCTTGGCGCTGTGCTGGTCTCCGTGCTTGGATACTCGGTCATCCGGCAATCCCTGGTGGTCGAGTATGGTGGGCAGGGCATGCCTGTCACAGGCGAGCCTGAAAACGGCAATCTGGTGGTGCCGCTTCCGTTCCCCGGACTGCGGTCTGCTGCCTTTGCGGCAAGCTACTCGCCTGGGGAGGCCTTCTATTCAAGGACACCGGGCGCGGCGATGCAGTCAATCGTGTTTGCCCCTGAGAACCTGTTTGGCACATGGGTGACGATGCTTCTGCATCTTCTGTCATTCGGCGTGCTTCTCTTCTCGCTTTGCGCGCTGTTGGTGCTCGGCCCCAGGTTCCTTTTTCACCATTTCACGGGGCGGTTCTGAGCAGGTCGTCATTGGTTCGCAACGCATGCCGATGAACATGTCCGAAAGCGGCCAGCGCTTGCACCGGCGCCGTTCATCATCCGCGGCTTCCAACGGGGGAAGCCGATGCAGCAGGATGAAGCCGAAGAGTTCGTCGCGCGATTTGCCCGCGCATGGACCACGAAGGACGGGGATGCGTTCCTGGCCCTGTGGCATCCGGATGGGGAGTTGCACTCGCCGATCTACGACCGGGTGATCTACGGCCGCGAACTGGGGCTGCTGAACGAACTGCAACGCAAGGCCACGCCCGCCCTGGTGTGGGAGCTGCTGTCGTGGACCTGCCGCGGCGACATCGTCCACATCGAATGGAAAAGCTCGAACCGCTACGGCGAGCGGGTGGTCTCATGGTGCGGCGTGGACAGGATGACGCTGGAGAACGGGCGGATCCGGGAGGAGATCGTCTACGTGGATACTGCCCCGTTGCAGGCGATGAAGATGGGCCTGGCACTGCAGCCGCTGATCCACGTGCCGCGCTGAGTTCCCTAACCTGCCAGGAATCCGCCGTCTGTCGCGAGCACGTGGCCCACGACATAGAGCGCCTCGTCGGACATCAGCCAGATGACGGCGGCCGCCACTTCTTCCGGGTGACCCATCCTGCGCAGCGGCAGGCCTGCCGCGACCGCGCGCATGTCCGCGATGCCCGCCGAACGCATCATGTCCGTGACCACGCGCCCCGGCGCGACGGCATTGATCCGGATCCCTGAGGGCGCGTATTCCATCGCAGCCGAGCGCGTGAGCGAGTTGGCCGCTGCCTTCGACGCGCTGTAGAGCGACAGCCCCGCATTGGGATTGCGGATCCCGCTCACGCTGGTGTTGTTGACGATCGTTCCGCCGCCGCTCGCCAGCATGGCCGAAATGGCATGGCGCATCGCATGACAAAGTGCCCGCACGTTGGTGTCGAACACGCGGGCGTACACCTCGTCGCCTTGCTCCGCCAACGGCGCCCGGCGCTCCTGGTACCCCGCGTTGTTGAACACCGCGTCCAGCCTGCCGAACCGGGCTTGCGCCTGCCGGATGGTCGAGGCCACGTCGTGTTCGCGGGTCACATCGGCCACGACGCAGAGACTGTCGGCACCGTGCTCGCGGATCTCGGCGGCGAGCGACTGGCCGAGCTCCTCCCTCCGGCCTGTCACGACCACAGCGGCGGCGCCTTCTGCGGCCATTCGCAGCGCCGTTGCACGGCCGATGCCGCTCGTGGCGCCGGTGACCAGGCACACGCGGCCCTTCAGCCGGCCCGCGGTGGGAAGTTGCGGCGCGGCACCGGCGAGTTCCTCGATGGTGGGCGTCGAACTCATGGTCGCCTCCTCGCGAAACGCTGCTCGATGACGTCGTGGCCCCACGGCGTGCCAGGCCTCTCTTCCACGCAGACGAATCCGTGCGACTCGCAGAGATGCCGGGCGGCAGGCGACCCGCTGCAGGTTCTCACGCGTGTTTCAGAGAAGCCGCGCTTGTCGGCAAAGTCCAACGCACTGGCCAGCAGCTTGCGCCCCACGCCGCGGCCCCGGACTCCCTCATCGACGATGAACCAGCGCAGGTGAGCGACTGCTGCACCCGGATCGTCACCGTCGATCGCGACCGAGCCGACGATGTCGCCACCTTGCACAGCCGTCCAGATGCCGTTCTCCGGGCTGTCGAGCCGGTCGCAGAATTCTGCTGCGCCTGCCGCGACAGCGGACTCGAAGCGTCGCGCGCAGCCGGCGTCCCGGGCGCAGGCCAGCGCATGCATCTGGGTGATCCTGGCGATGAGCCCTGGCTGGTAGCCCGGCACCACCTCGACCGCCGACGAGTCGGCACGGGCGTCGTGCCCGTCTCCCAGCGCCTTGCTGTAGAGCTGCAGTCCGTTCAGAACGGTGCGGTGCTGACCTGGCTTGAGGCGGCTCAGCGCATCGGCGACCTGGGCGCGCGCGTGGGCGTGAATGGCCGACACGCGCCGTCGACCTGCCGGCGTCAGCGACAGCAACTTGATCCGGCTGTCGTGTTCGCCGGGCCCTTCGCGAACGTCGCCCGATTCCACGAGCTTGCGCATCATGCGGCTGATGCTGGATTTTTCCAGGCGCAGACGCACGCTCAGGTCCCTGGCGCTGATGTCGCCGCTCTCCATCTCGATCAGGGCATGGACCGCGGACGGCGACAGGTCCACGCCCGCAAATCGGCCGCCCATGAACCCCCAGTCGCGCGCCATCGAGCGCGAGGCGGCTCGAATCTCCTCGACCAGGGATCGTTCGGCACTCACGATCTTGCTCATATGGTTGCACAATACAACCATATGGGTGGATCATGCAACCGGGCCTGGCAAGGTCACCGCGGCGCTACTCGCGTGAGCCGGTAGATCAGCAGCGCGGCACGGATGGCGCCCCGCTCGATCGATGCGATCTCGAGGTCTTCGTCGTCGGTGTGCGCACCGCGCCCCTGCGCGCCGAGGCCGTCGATGCCGACAGTGTAGGGCGCGACGAACTGCACGTCGCCCGCGCCGCGCAGCGACGGATCCAGCGTGTCGATGCGACCCAGGCCGGCGTCGAGGCTGGCTTTCGAGTAGAGCTCCACCAGCGCACGGCCGGCCTCGGTCGGCGGCATCGGCGGGTAGCTCTCGCTGAAGCTGATCGTCGCCGAGGTGCCGGGCAGGTTGCCCGACGACACGATGGCCTGCATCTTCCGGCGGGCGCGTTCGCCCTGCTCGGGCGACAGGTAGCGCAGGTCGCCCAGCACCTCCGCGTCGCGCGCGATCACGTTGGACTTGCCGAAGGCGCTCGCCGTTGCCGTGTCGTCGGCGTACGAGACATTGGTGCCGCCGAAGACCAGGCCCGGGTTGAACGTCAGGCTGGGCTCGATCACCTGCTCGCGAAACGCATTGAGGATGCGCGCCGTCTCGTAGATCGCGCCGTATCCCGATTGCGGCGAGAACACGCCCATCGAATGCGCCGCCTTGCCCTTGACGTGCAAGGTCCAGCTGCCCGACGAGCGGCGCGCGATGCTGGCGGTGTCCACGCCGTCGTGCTTGTTGCTGCCCTCGAACGACAGCGCGTAGTCGGCGCGCTTGCCCATGGCCACCATGTCGGCGCGGGCCGTCTGCAGCGGCTTGCCGCCACGCTCCTCGTCGCCGGTGAACATGATCTCGACGTTGGCGCGCTCCAGCACCCCCACGCTCTTCAGCGCACGCAGCGCCTCGATCAGGATGACGTCGCCGCCCTTCATGTCGTTCACGCCCTGGCCGCGCACCCGGTCGCCCCGGCGTTCCCACAGCGGCACGGCGCTGCCTTGCTCGAACACCGTGTCCAGGTGCCCGAGCAGCAGCAGCCGCTTGCCCGAACCGCCTTCGTGCGTCGCGACCAGGTGCCCCGCACGCTTCATCTCGGGCGGCATGTCGATCCAGCGCGTCTTGAAGCCCAGCGCATCCAGCTCGGCCCTGTAGATCTCGCCGACGGCGCGCACGCCTTCGGGATTCAGCGTGCCGCTGTTGATGCGCACCGATTTCTCGAGCAACTCCAGCGCCGCGGTGGTGCGCTGTTTGACGGCATCGACGATTCGCTGTTCGGTCTCCGAAAGCTGGGCGTGCGCGGTCCCGGTCAGCGCAAGGAAGACGGTGGCGCCGGCGATGGCTCGTTTGAACATCGGTTGTCTCCAGTTCATGGTGGCGGGGTCAGCGGACCGCTGTGGGGAAATGAAGCAGCCAGTGTGTCCCATGCGTCGATCGACTGGCCACGCGTCATCGCCTCGCCCGCAGCCCGCTCGGCCTCGAACTGCGCCGCCCCCAGCGCCCCGCGCGATGCCGCCATCAGCGGCGCGATGAACGCCTCGTCCACAGGATCGGCCTGCTCCCCGTCCTCGCGCCTTCCCGCCAGCGCCACGCCGTGCAGCCTTGCCGCTTGTGCATGGTCTCCGACCGCCGAAGCCAGGCCAGCGGCCGCTTCGGCCAGCCGCGCGGCCATCTTCGGCAGGCCATCGTGCACCGCCAGCGGCCACAGTTCCAGCAGCGTCTCGCGCGCCGCCTGCAACTGCCCGGTGGTGATCTGCACCTGCGCCAGGTTGCACTGCAGCTGACCGGTCACCGATGAAGGCAGCCCGAGCCGTTGCGCCAGCGCGATGGCTTCGTCGTACAGCGCTTGCGCCTGCGCATGGCGGCCGACCCCGCGATGGATTTCGGCGATGTTGTTCAGGCTGACCACCAGGCGGATGTCGGGCACGCCGCGCGAGCGCAGCAGCTCGGTCGCCTGCTCGTAGGCGGACAGGGCCTCGTCGGCGCGCCCCAGCGCGTGCCATGCGTTGGCGCGCAGGCTCAGGGCCACCGCGGTGTGCTCGGCGTCGTCGGCCGATGCGGCGAGCTCGCCGCCCTGGTCGGCCCGGCGCAAGGCCTCGTCGTAGAAGCCGCGCTTGTAGGCGATGTGCGACATCGCCAGCAGCGCCTTGCCGCGCAGTGCATCGTCCAGCCCGTGCGCGTCTCGCGCCAGCGCGGCGGTGCCCAGCCGGTAGCCCACGTCGAGCGGGCCCGCGAACGTCCAGTAGCGGCCGAGCGCCGCCACGAAACGCCAGCCGGCGTGCGCGCCGTCGGGCAGGTGGGCGCACCAGTCGTGCGCCGCGATCAGGTTGTCCTGCTCCGCCTTCAGCCGGCGCAGCCACGCGTGCTCGCCCGGGCCGTGCAGGTGCCCGCCGGCCTCCTCGGCGAACGCGACGAAGTGGGCCAGGCAGCGGGCCCGCACGGCCTGCGCTTCACCGGCTTCGTCGAGCAGGTCTTGCGCAAACTGGCGCACCGTCTCGAGCATGCGAAAGCGCGGTTCGGGCAAGGTCTCGGACGCCATCGCGAGCAATGACTTGTCGTGCAGCTGCGTCACGATCTGCAGCGCCTCGTATTCATCGTCGATGCCCGCACCCACCGCCGCTGCCGCCAGCGTGCAGCCGCCGACGAACACCGAGAGCCGTGCGAAGACCTGCGCCTCGGGTGCCGACAGCAGCTTCACGCTCCACTGCAGCGTGGCGCTCAGCGTGCGATGGCGCGGCGGCGCATGCGAGCTGCCGGTGAGGAAGCGGAATCGGTCGTCCAGCCGCGCGCGGATCTCGTCGACCGCAAACATGCGCACGCGTGCCGCGGCCAGTTCGATCGCCAGCGCGATGCCATCGAGCCGCCGGCAGATCTCGGCGATGACGGGCGCATTGGCCGCGGTCAGCGCGAAGTCGGGTTTCGCCAGCTGCGCGCGGTCGACGAAGAGGTGCACCGCATCGGAGTCGAGCGAACCCACCGCAAAGATCTGCTCGCCCGGCAAGCCCAGCGGCTCGCGGCTGGTGGCGAGGATGCGCAGCCCGGCGCAGCCGGCGAGCAGCCGGTCGACGAGCCGGGCCACGGCGTCGACGAGGTGCTCGCAGTTGTCGAGCACCAGCAGCGCGCTTGCGCCGCCGATGTGCGCGCACAGCGCGTCGGCCGTCGTGTCCTGCCGCGCGCCGACGGCCGATGCCACCGCGGCCGGCAGGCGCTGTCCGTCTTGCAAGGCCGCCAGGTCCACGAACCACGCGCCCGAAGCCAATGTCGCGAGCTGCCGCTGCGCGAGCTCGATCGCCAGGCGGGTCTTGCCGCTGCCGCCGGTGCCGGTGAGCGTCAGCAGCGGAGCTCGCACCAGCAGGCCGGCACAGTCCGCCAAGGCCTGCTCGCGGCCGATGAATCGGGTGCGCATCTGCGGCAGGCGATCGGGCGCGGGGGAGGGCTCGGCACCGGCACTGGCACTGGCACTGGCACTAGCAGCAGCGTGCGCGGCTCCGGCTTCGCGGAGCGCTGCAGTGAACTGATAGCCGCGCCGCTTCACGGTGGCAATCGCTTCCGGCCCCAGCAGCTTGCGCAGCGCCGAGATCTGCACCTGCAGGTTGTTCGGCTCGACCACCAGGCCGGGCCACGCCAGATCGATCAGCTCGTCCTGCCCCACCACCTGGTCGCGTCGCTGCGCCAGCGCGATCAGCACGTCGAGAGCCCGCACGCCGAGCGCTGCCGGTTGGCCGTCGTCCAGCAGCAGGCGTTCGGCGGGCCGCAGTTCGAAGCGGCCGAAGTGGAGCGGTGTCGACACGGGCAGGGCGGGTTTCAGGTGGGTTTCAGGTGGGTGAAGGACACGGCCATGGCGCGTGCCGGACAGTCGCCCCATTGCATCAGACCCCAGGGAGACCGCCGATGGATTTCATCACGACCATGATCCGCACGCTCTCGCGCCGATCGACACCATCGCGCTTCGCGATGGATCGCGGCCAGGGGGCTGCCGCCCACTGCGAAGCCGAGGCCGATGGCGACAACCTGCGGCTCTATGTCGATGGCCGCTTCGAAGGCTGGATCGACGGCGTGGCGCGCCTGTAGCGTCAACACGCCGTCATGGGCGGGCCGCACAGTCCGCCGGCCATCCACTCCGTGTCCGACCATGACGCACCATTTCTTCTCTGCGGCCACCCTGAAGGTCGTCGCCATTGCCCTCATCGCGGTGAACGCGCTCGCAGCCCGTGCCGACGAACTGCCGCGCTGGGACACCGCCATCACGAAGTACAACGAGAAGCAGGTCCGCGACTTCCATCCGATGTTCGATTTCGACTCCGACGGCTGCTACCCGGCGACGCCGTTCAACCGCAACAACAACCTGATCCAGAACCCGGGCCTGAACGCCACCGGCACCGTGCAGGGCGCCTGCCGCGACGGCGGCTGGGGCAACTACGCCAACACCATCCACCGCCAGCTCTGCCGCGAGACGGTGGAGGGCAGCGACCGCATCGAACGCTGCGCACACTTGTACGAGCTGTACTTCGAGAAGGACCAGGCGATCGGCCTGAGCTTCCTGGGCGGCCACCGGCACGATGTCGAGACGGTGATCGTCTGGACCGGCAGGAAGAACGGCGGTGGCGACTTCATCTCGCATGTGTCGGTCAGCGCGCACGGCAACTACACCACGCGGCCGATGGCCGGGCTGGAGAACCACTGGGGCCACCCGCTGGTCGTGTACCACAAGGATGGCGCCGGCACGCACGCCTTCCGCTTCGCCAATGCCGATGACCATGCGCATGTGGAGTTCATCGGCAACTGGGGCGAGTTCTACGCGCCGGACATCATCAGCCACTACAGCGCCGTCGCGCAGTGGAACGGCGACGAGTGGACCCGCTACCAGGCCAACCGCAACTACCGCATCGCGCTGGAAAACTCGAACTTCGGCAGCGCGAGCTTCAAGACCCGCAACGACGGCGAGATCCTGAACCAGGTCAACAACGCCGCCCCGCGCGGCGATGTGTTCTGGGCCGATGTCTGGTTCCTGTGGGACGACGTCTGGGCCACGCGAGCGAAGGAATTCCAGGCGAACTATCCGCAGACGTATACGCGGATCAGCGAGTGACCTGCCTCGCCGTGCGCGGACCAGCCTGCGGCAATGGTTGATGTGTAGCCAAAGTGGAAATATTCTGGCGTGATTCGCTCCCGACGCACGGAATATTTCCCATGGCCAAGAAAACCGCGCCTTTGCTGCCAGCCACCGAGAGACTGCTGACCCAGTTCGGTGAGCGCTTGCGATTGGCTCGCTTGCGCAGGCGGCTCCCTGCCAAGCAGGTTGCGGAGCGCGCCGGGATGTCTCCGTTGACGCTGCGCAGCCTGGAGCGCGGTGGGGCGGGCGTGACCATGGGTGCCTACCTGTCGGTGATGCAGGTCTTGGGCATCGAGACGGATATCGATCTGCTCGGCAAGGCAGACCCCGTCGGCCGCGAGTTGCAGGACGCGCGGTTGTTTGCGCGTGCCAAGCCGATGTGCAGGGCGCCGGCGCTGCCGCCTCCTGCGGCGCAAGCACGGGAGGTCGCAGAGCAAGAGCCCTCCAAAGATGCAGACTGGATCGAGAAGCACGGCTTCATCAGCGCGGGAGCGCTTGCCGCCTTGCTCGACCTCCCCGACAGATCCTAGAACGTGATCACCACCGACCCCGCGCTGCGTTTCGCCTCGCCGTGGAACACCGTCTCGATGTTGTTGCCATCCGGGTCGAGCAGGAAGGCGGCGTAGTAGCCCGGGTGGTAAGGCCGTTCGCCCGGCTGACCGTTGTCGCGGCCGCCGGCTTCGAGGCCGGCGCGGTAGAACGCTTCCACCATCTTGCGGTCGCGCGCCTGGAAGGCGAGGTGGTGGCGGCCGGTCAGGTGGCCCTGCGCCGCTTTGCTGTCGGCAGTGGAGACGAACAGCTCGTCGATCCAGAAGTAGTCCGCGGCGCTGCCGCTCACCGGGATCTCCAGCACTTTCGCCACTGCCTCGTAGAAGCGTTGGCTGGCCGTGATGTCAGACACGACGAGCTGCAGGTGATCGATGAGACGGCCGCGGTGAAGTTCTTGAGCTTCCATGGGACTCCCGAAGATGGACAGGCACCGTCTGAGTTTAGACGCCGCATGGAGTTCCGGCCCGCCCGGTCGACGAGCGCGCCACCAGCCGCGAGCGAAGGAGTCGATGAGGCAATTAAAATGGCTTCTGATCGATACAGAAATCTGTATGATCATTGAATGAAGACCACCCTCGACATCAACGATGAACTGCTCGCCACGGCCAAGGCACTGGCAGCCCAGCAGCGAACCACGCTGACGCGCCTGATCGAAGAGGGCTTGCAGTTGCGGCTGAGGGCACAGCAGGCGACCGGGTCGCGCGGCAAGCCACGTCTGCCTGTCTTCAAGGGACGCGGCGGGTTGGTGGCGGGTGTCGACCCGCTCAGCAACAGGTCGCTGCTGGAGGCGCTGGACGATGACGCCTGACGTGAACGTGCTGGTCGCGGCATTTCGTAGCGATCATCCCCACCATGCGGTGGCACGGCCGTGGCTCGAACAGGCTGCCACCGCGGTATCGTCCGGAGCGACGCTGACCGTCATGCCGATGGTCGTGGCCAGTTTTCTGCGGCTGGTGACAAGCCCGAAGATTTTCCAGTCGCCGACGCCGATCGATCAGGCCGTCGATTTCGTCGATGCGCTGCTCGCGGTGCCGGGTGTTCAACTGGCAGAGCAAGGGCCGGAGTGGCCCCGTTTGCGCCTGCTGTGCCTCGACAAGCAACTCACCGGCAATCTGCTGCCGGATGCTTGGCTCGCCGCAGCCGTTGTGCAGCTTGGTGAGCACTTGGTCAGTTTCGATCGGGATTTCAGGAAGCTGCTCAGCCGTGCCCACTTCACCCTGCTGGAGGCCGCAGCCTGACGAGGCTATGCGCGGCATGAACATTGGAAGGATTTGTCGCGGATGCGAATGACAAAAGGGGTCCCGTCCGGGCCTATACAATTCGGCCTGCCGGGATTCGACGAGCCGCCGGCGCCTGCGAAGCCGAGCCGCCCCACACCCGAAGCGCCCCACCTGAGCCTGTTCTTCGCGCTGCGCCCCCCGCCCGAAGTCGCAGCGCGCATCTCCGAACTCGCGACCCGCCTGCGCAGCGAGCACGGCCTGACCGGCAAGCTGCTGACGCCCGAGCGCCTGCACGTCACGTTGCGCCCGATGGTCGACGACGAAGCACACCTCGACGCGGCGATGCGCGCCGGCGCGAGCCTGGTGCGCGACGGCTTCGAGCTGGCCTTCGACCGCGCGATCAGCTTCCCCGGCAGCGGCGCCTTCGTGCTGCGCAGCAGCGACAACCTGCCGGCCCTCGGCGCGTTCCGCCGCCAACTGAACCTGGCAATGGGCGACACCGAGGCACAGGCCTCGCGCAGTGCCACGCCGCACATGACGCTGCTGTACGACCGCAAGCACAGCATCGCCGAACGCCCGATCGAGCCGATCGGCTGGCATGCCGCCGAGTTCGTGCTGGTCCGCAGCCACGTCGGCTTCGGCCGCCATGAGACGTTGGGCGCCTGGCCGCTCGCGTGAATGCCGTCACCCGACGCTGTTTCGCGGCACCCGGCTGTCGCTCCCGCCCGACCACCGGTAGGCGCCGCCCGCTGAGGTACGATGCCGACCGCCCCGAACCCGGCTACCCTGCGGCCCGCAGGCCCGGACTGGCATCGGGCGGGGATGACAGATGAAAGCCACCTTCGGATTCGTGTCGCTGCTGATCGCGCTGGCGATCATCGGCATCGTGATCAACAAGCAGTTGAAGGCCGTCGGCAAGGTGCCGGTGGTGGCCGCCGACGGCAGCGTGTCGCAGGGCGGCGCCGCCGCGAGCGGCACGGCGCGCGAGCAATCGCAGCAGTTGCAGCAGAAGGTGCGCAGCGACGTCGCCAAGGCGCTGGAGCAGGGCGCCGCACAAGGCGCCGCCCGGCAGGACGACGCCGGCAAGTGATGTCGGCCGCCGACGAACACGCGATGCGCATCGCGCTCGACCAGGCCCGCAATGCGTGGCTGGTCGGCGAGGTGCCGGTGGGCGCGGTCATCATGCGCGCCGGCCAGGTCATCGCCACCGGCTACAACCGCCCGATCACCGAGCACGACCCGACCGCGCATGCCGAGATCGTCGCGCTGCGCCATGCCGCGACGCTGCTCGCCAATTACCGCCTGCCCGAGTGCGAGCTGTACGTGACGCTCGAGCCCTGCGCGATGTGCGCGATGGCCTTGATGCATGCGCGCTTCAAGCGCGTGGTGTTCGGCGCGCGCGACCCGAAGACCGGCGCGGCCGGGTCGGTGGTCGACCTGTTCGCCGAGGGCCGGCTGAACCACCACACGCAGATCGAAGGCGGCGTGCTGGCCGACGACTGCGGCGGCGTGCTGCGCGAGTTCTTCGCCGAACGCCGCGAGCTGTACCGGCAGCGTCGCGCCGGCCTGCAGATCCCATCCCCCGAGCCGGCTGACGAGCCGTCCGGCATCCCCACCGGAGAGGTACTCGAGATTGAGCCCGCACCATCCTTCCCACCTGCATTCGCACCACGATCACCATCACGATGATGAGCCGGCCGGGCGTTCGCTGACGATCCTGTCGCCGGCCGGCGTGGTCGCGAGCGCAGCCCCGCTGCGCCGCGCAGTCAAGCGGCTGACGGCGCTCGGCTTCGAGGTGAGCGTCGACGAATCGGCCCTGGCGAAGCACCAGCGCTTCGCCGGCGACGACGACCAGCGCCTCGCGGCGCTGCACCGCGTGGCCCGCCAGGCGCCGTCGATCGCGATGGCGGCCCGCGGCGGCTACGGCCTCACGCGGCTGCTCGACCGCATCGACTGGAAGCTGCTCGCGCGCAGCGTCGAGCACGGCACCCGCTGGGTCGGCTACAGCGACATGACCGCGCTGCAACTCGGCCTGCTGGCGCATGCCAAGGCCGCCAGCTGGGCCGGCCCGATGGCCTGCGGCGACTTCGGCGCCGAGGTGCTCGACGAGGTGACGCCCGACTGCTTTTCCGAAGCGATGACCGGCGAGCTGGAGGCCGTCGGCTTCCGCACCGAGGCCGGCTTCGACGGGCTGGAGCTGAAGGGCACGCTGTGGGGCGGCAACCTGTGCGTGCTGAACGCGCTGCTGGGCACGCCGCACCTCCCGAAGGTCAAGGGGGGCATCCTGTTCGTCGAGGACGTCAACGAGCACCCGTACCGGATCGAGCGCAGCCTGCTGCAGCTGCACCAGTCCGGCGTGCTCGGCGCCCAGAAAGCGGTGGTTCTCGGTGCATTCACCGAGTTCCGCAAGTCGCCGCTGGACCGCGGGTACACGCTGAAGAGCATGGTCGAGCACCTGCGAAGCGTGACGAAAGTCCCGATCCTGACCGGTTTGCCGTTCGGCCACGTGCCGACCAAGCTGACACTCCCGGTCGGTCGCAAGGTCACCCTGCTGGTCGACGGCCGCAACGTGCTGATGGGTTGGTGATCCGGCAAGTTTCTTGCTAGCACCGAATGCCCTGCGGCCTTGCGCAGGGAATGCCTGTGGAAACCCCTGGCAAACCGGCTGCTCGCCGGGCTTTATCATTGCCGACTGCCTCGCGGCGACCTGGCCACAAGCCGGGTTGTGTGAGGCTCTTGTTTTTTGTCCGGCCCGTGCTTACCCGCACGCGCCGCTTGTCTGCTGTCGAAGGAGTGCGCGGGATGCGGGGATCTGGATCGTGGCTGGGCCGTGGGCTGGCAGCCCTGCTCACCACCTGCGCCGTGCTGGCCGGCTGCGACAACAGCCCGCAGCCCAAGGGCGCCGCGCTGACCAACACGATGTTCACCGCGTACCAGGAGCGCTCGCCGCGCTACCTCGACCCGACCGCCTCGTACGCCAACAACGAAACCCCGATCACGTACCAGGTCTATGACCCGCTGTACGCCTACCACTACCTGAAGCGGCCGTTCGAGCTGATCCCGAAGACGGCCGCCGAGATCGCGCACCCGCACTACCTCGACAAGAACGGCCAGCCGCTGGCCGACGACGCGCCCGGCGAGCTGGTCGCCGAAAGCATCTACGACGTGAAGATCAAGCGCGGCGTGCTGTACGCGCCGCACCCGGCCTTCGCGAAGAACGAGCGCGGCGAGTACCTGTACCACGACCTGAAGCCGGCCGACACCGAAGGCAAGCGCTCGCCGTGGGACTTCGCGAAGACCGGCACCCGCGAGCTGGTCGCCGACGACTTCGTCTACGCGCTGAAGCGCCACGCGACGCCGCGCATCGAAGCGCCGATCTACGGCATCTTCTCCGAATACGTGATCGGCCTGAAGGAGTACGGCGCGCAGATCAAGGCCGAGGACGCCAAGCTGCGCCAGGGGCTCGATCCGGCCTCGCTCGACAAGCCCTTCCTCGATTTCCGCAAGTGGCCGCTGGCCGGCGCGAGCGCGCTCGACGACCACACGCTGCGCATCCGCATCCGCGGCAAGTACCCGCAGTGGAAGTACTGGATGGCGATGACCTTCCTGGCCCCGGTGCCGTGGGAGGCCGACAAGTTCTATGCGCAACCCGGCATGGCGAAGAACGGCCTCGCGCTGACGCGCTGGCCGGTCGGCACCGGCGCGTACATGCTGACCGAGTACGTGCAGGACCGCCTGCACGTGCTGAGCCGCAACCCGAACTACCGCGAAGACCTCTACCCCTGCGAAGGCGAGCCCGACGACAAGGCCGCCGGGCTGCTGAAGGACTGCGGCAAGCCGATGCCCTTCATCGACAAGCTGGTCTTCAACAGCGAGAAGGAGAAGGTGCCGTACAAGGCCAAGTTCGTGCAGGGCTACCTCGATGAACCCGAGGTCGAGCGCGTCGACTGGGGCCCCGACTTCCTGGCCGATGCGAACGACTCCGACGAGGTCAGGAAGCGCTACGAGGAACGCGGCTTCCAGTTCCCGCAGACGGTCGACATCTCGATCTGGTACCTCGGCTTCAACATGCTCGACCCGGTGGTCGGCAAGGGCGCGACGGCCGAAGAAGACGAGCGCCACCGCAAGCTGCGCCAGGCCGTCTCGATCGCGATCGACTGGGAAGAAGGCTACGGCCGCATCTTCATCCAGAAGGGCGGCGTCGCGGCGCACGGCCCGGTGCCGGCCGGCCTGTTCGGCTCGCGCCACGGCACGCCCGAGGGCTACAACCCGATCACGCACAAGATGGTCGACGGCAAGGTGGTGCGCCGCTCGATCGACGAGGCCAAGCAGCTGCTGGCCGAGGCCGGCTACCCCGACGGCCGCGATGCGAAGACCGGCCGCCCGCTGGTGCTGAACTACGACTTCCAGCGCGCGATCACGCCGGAATTCCGCGCCGAGCTCGACTGGATGGTCAAGCAGTTCGCGAAGATCGGCGTGCAGCTCGAGATCCGCGCGACCGACTTCAACCAGTACCAGGACAAGACGCTGAAGGGCAAGCACCAGATCTTCTGGGCCGGCTGGCTGGCCGACTACCCCGACGCCGAGAACTTCCTGTTCCTGCTGTACGGTCCCAACTCGAAGAGCCGGCACGAGGGCGAGAACATCGCCAACTACGAGAACCCCGAGTACGACAAGCGCTACAAGCAGCTGCAGCTGCTCGAAGACGGCCCGCAGAAGCAGAAGGTGATCGACGAGATGGTCGACATCGTGCGCAAGGATGCTGTGTGGTCGTTCGGCTACTACCCGTATGCGGCCGGCGCCTACCAGCAGTGGGTCACCAACGGCAAGCCGACCATCATGATCCGCGACATGGTGCGCTACCACCGGCTCGACCCGGCGCTGCGCGCCGTCAAGCAGGCCGAGTGGAACCACCCGGTGTACTGGCCGCTGCTGCTGATCGCGGCGGCGCTCGCGCTGCTCGCCTGGATCGCGCGGCGCGGCTTCATCGCCCGCGAACGCGCCAACGCCCTGGCCGGCGTCGCCACCCGTCCCGCGAAAGCCTGACCGATGCTGAACTACGTGATCCGCCGTGGCTTCTACGGCTTCCTGATCCTGCTCGGGGTCAACCTGTTCACCTTCCTGCTGTTCTTCACCGTCAACACGCCCGACGACATGGCGCGCCTGAACATCGGCGGCAAGCGCGTCACGCAGGAGCAGATCGAGAAGTGGAAGACCGAGCGCGGCTACGACAAGCCGCTGTACGTCAACGACAAGGCCAGCGGCGTCGAGCGCATCACCGACACGGTGTTCTGGGACCGCTCGGTCTCGCTGCTGGCGCTGAAGTTCGGCCGCTCGGACGCGCGCAGCGCGACCGACATCGGCCACGAGATCCGCACGCGCATGTGGGTCAGCCTGCAGCTCGCGGTGCCGCTGTTCCTGCTGCAGATCATCGCGAGCGTCGGCTTCGCGCTGCTGCTGGTGTTCTTCAAGAACTCGCGCATCGACTTCTGGGGCGTGGTCGCCTGCGTGCTGATGCTGTCGATCAGCAGCCTGTTCTACATCATCGTCGGGCAGTTCCTGTTCTCGCGCATGTTCCGGCTGGTGCCGATCTCGGGCTTCGCACCGGGGCTCGACGCGGTGCGCTTCCTGATCCTGCCGGTGATCCTGTCGCTGCTGTCGCGCCTCGGCGGGGAAGGGCGGCTGTACCGCGCGATGTTCCTCGAGGAGATCGGCCGCGACTACGTGCGCACCGCGCGCGCCAAGGGCCTGAGCGAGCCGCGCGTGCTGTTCCGCCACGTGCTGCCGAACGCGCTGATCCCGATCATCACCAGCGCCGGCAGCTACCTGCCGTACGTGTTCCTCGGCAGCCTGGTGTTCGAGAGCTTCTTCGGCATCCCGGGCCTGGGCGCCTACGTGATCGATGCGATCTCGGGCCAGGATTTCGCGATCCTGCGCTCCATCGTCTTCATCGGCTCGCTGCTGTACATCGGCACCTACATCCTCATCGACATCGCGTACACCTGGGTCGACCCCCGGGTCCGCCTGAGCTAAGAAGCCGCCGACGCGCGCACCGGGACTGAACTCATGCCGAAGATTGTTTTCCTGTGGTCGGACGTGGTGGTGATGCTGCTCGTGGCGGCCTTGCTGGTGTACGGCTGGCGCATCCACCGCAGCCCGAACCTGCGCGCGTCGTGGCTGAAGGTGTTCCGCGATCCGCCGGCGATGTGCTCGGCGGTGATCCTGCTGGTGTTCCTCGGCGTCGCGGTGGTCGACAGCGTGCACTTCCGGCGCGCGCTGCAGAACGCCGCGGGCGCCGGCGCGCAGCAGGCGCAGGCCTACGGCACGCGCACCGAATCGCTGCTCGACGTGATCCTCGCGACCCAGGTCGACGGCCGCGAGACCACCTACTCGGCGCCGCTCGCGACGCGCGCCTTCACGAAGGATTCGCGCGAGGTCAACGGCCGCACCGAGCGCATCTTCCCGCGGCTCGAGCATGGCGGCGCGCACCTGAAGGACGACGCGGCCGAATGGGCCGGCGACGTGGCCGCGCGTGCGCTGCTCGGCCTGGCGGCCGGCCTGCTGGTCGGGTTGGCCATCGTGTCGGCGGTGGCGGCGGTGGTGGCCCGCGTCAACGGCTGGACCTGGCGCCAGGCCTGGCACCAGCTGCTGCACAACCACACCGACCTGCCGCTGCGCGCCGGGCTGACCACCGTGCTCGCGCTGTGCGCGGTCTTCGGGCCGGTGTTCGCGCTCGCGACGCAGTACCACGTGTTCGGCACCGACCGCACCGGCAACGACGTGCTGTACCAGGCCTTCAAGAGCATCCGCACCGCGTTCGTGATCGGCAGCCTGTCGACGGTGGCCACGCTTCCGCTCGCGGTCGCGCTCGGCATCCTGGCCGGCTATTTCAAGGGCTGGATCGACGAGGTGATCCAGTACCTCTACACCACGCTGTCGTCGGTGCCCAACGTGCTGCTGATCGCCGCCTGCGTGCTGATGATGCAGGTCTTCATCGACACCCACCCCGACCTGTTCGAGACCGGTGCCGAGCGCGCCGACGTGCGGCTGTTCCTGCTGTGCGTGATCCTCGGGCTGACCGGCTGGGCCACGCTGTGCCGGCTGCTGCGCGCCGAGACCATGAAGCTGCGCGAGCTCGACTACGTGCAGGCCGCCACCGCATTCGGCGTCAGCTCGTGGCGCATCATGCTGCGCCACATCTTCCCGAACGTCGTGCACCTGATCATCATCACGACGGTGCTCGATTTCTCGGCGCTGATCCTCTACGAAGCGGTGCTGTCGTACGTCGGCGTCGGCGTCGATCCGTCGATGAACAGCTTCGGCGGCATGATCAACCTGGCGCGCAACGAGATGTCGCGCGACCCGGTGGTCTGGTGGTCGTTCGCCGCGGCGTTCAGCTTCATGGTCGCGCTGGTGCTGGCGGCCAACCTGTTCGCCGACGGCGTGCGCGATGCCTTCGACCCGCGTGCGCGCAGCTTCCGTCCGCGCCGCAACCCGCTGGGCCGCCTGGCCCGCGTGGACCGTTCCTCCCGCTGAGCTGCCGTCGCCATGCTGCAAGTCCATGATCTGAAGGTGGCGCTCGACGCCGAGGCCGGCCTGGTGAAGGCCATCGACGGGCTGCGCCTGACCATCGCGCGCGGCGAGACCTTCGCGCTGGTCGGCCTCGGCGTCGAGCGCCACCTTCAGATCATGGACTTGCAGCATGGCGACGGC
>Ga0209050_1000330_pt1 | contig 94431 bp, 78 predicted proteins | sample Araplavi_mTSA_r2_FD_184276 | JGI IMG/M metagenome (GOLD analysis project Ga0209050, IMG submission 184276) | Arabidopsis root microbial communities from North Carolina, USA - plate scrape MF_Cvi_mTSA_r2 (SPAdes) (version 2) | ecosystem: Host-associated > Plants > Roots > Endosphere | place: USA...
ACGGCCACCAACGCCGCGCTGCCGGCCGGGGCGCTGAAGACCAGCACGCAGTGGCACCCGGACTGGAGCCTGCCGACGAAGGTGGCAGCGCCTGGCCAGATGACGACCTACGTCTACCACGGCCAGCCCGATCCGCTGAACGCGAACGCGGTGGCGAGTTGCGCGCCGAGCACTGCCAAACTGCTCGACGGCCAGCCGATCGCCGCGCTGTGCAAGCAGGTGACGCAGGCAACGACCGATGCCGACGGCCACCTCGGCTTCGCGGCCACGCGGCAGCCCGGCACCCTCGACACGGTGCAGACCTGGACGTACGACGCGGACGGCCGGGTGCTGAGCTCGACCGACAGCGCCACCGACACGACCACCTTGGCGTACCACGCCGAGACGGACGCGGACCACCAGCGCGGCGACCTGAAGTCGATCACGACCTCGCTCGGCAAGGTGACGACCTTCGAGCGCTACAACCGCTACGGGCAAGTGCTGCAGAGCACCGACCCGCAGGGGATCGTGACGGTGAACGCCTATGACCCGCGGCAGCGGCTGCTGACGAACACGGTCGGTGGCGAGACGACGACGTATGCCTACGATGAAGCCGGTCAGCTGAAGAAGATCACGTTCGACAACGGCACCTGGGTCGGCTTCGACTACGACGGTGCCCACCGGCAGGTGGCGGCGTACGACCACAAGGCCAACCGCATCGACTACGTGCTCGACAACGCCGGCAACAAGACGGATGAGCGCGTGAAGGATCCAGCCGGCGCGCTCAAGCGCGGCCTCGCACGGGCGATGGATGCACTGGGCCGTGCACAACAACGAACGGGCAGGGAGTGAGAGCAATGAAGAAGATCTCGATGACTGGGTCGGCCGCGCCGTTGCGCGGTCTGTGGCTGGCCTGCATCAAGCAGCTGGTGGCATTGCTGTGCTGGAGCGCCTGCGCCGTGGCCTCGGCCCAGCCGGCCGGTGGGCTCTGTGCGGGCGGAGGGTGCAACCCCAATTCGCAGCACCCGCTGGACATCCTGTCGGTGACCGATGGCATGGGACACACCCTGACGTTCAACGACCTCCTGCCCAGAGACATCTCGGCCGCCTTGGCTCAAGGGTGTGAGTTCTATGCGCAGGCGCACAGCAACGCTGGCTATACGAGCAAGTTCGACGTGTGCAGTCCTCAGAGCCGCGTACCGCTGGAGTCGAGTGGAGGAGCCGAGGCGCCCTTCCTCGTCTACGGCACCGTCACGGAAACGCGTAACGCAGACGGCGTTGTTGTCGGCGGCAGCACAGGCGCTTGGGCTCTGGGGCTTGGCCAGTGCACCACGGGCGTCAATTCCGGCGCCGTGGGCATCGGCACCGACGGCCAGTGCTATTGCTATGGCAACAACAGCTGGAACAAGGACCAACGGCGCTGCATGCCGGTGGTGGAGCAGGACGAGACCAAGGGGCCGCAGTGCGGTGTGGGCAACCCGGTCCAGCCCTTGGTCGGTACCAAGCGCGAGCCGGTGGACACCGGCCTGCGCATCGGCAACGGCACGCTGGTGCTGACCTACGACAGCAGCCGGCGCTCGCCGAGAGGGAATGAGACGATCCCTGGCCCGACGATGGTCGATCCCGCCGGGTTCGGCGAACTGTGGCTGGGCAATCACCACAAGCTGCTTTTCGTCAATGCCGGCAAGGTGTCGGCGCGTGCGGCACGAGGCAATGGCCGGGTGAGCAGCTTCCTGGGCGCGGGTGGCAAGTTCACATCCGAATCGAACGTGACCGACCGCCTGCTCGTGCTGGAAACGGGCTTCCGCTACGTGGATGCCGGCGAGCGCGCGATGGAAACCTACGATGCTGCCGGCAACCTGCGCTCCGTCGCCTATGCCGGCGGGACCGGGCTTGCCTACACCTACAGCGATGCCCAGACGCCGACGGATGTGGCGCCGACTCCCGGCTACCTGCTGCGCGTGCAGGACACGTTCGGGCGCAGCATCGGCTTTCGCTACGAGATGCCTGCCAACGCGTTTGCGGCACGGGTATCGGCCATCAGCGACGCGGCTGGTGCCGTGGTGAGCGTGTCGTATGACGCGGCGGGCAACCTCAGCGAATTGCACTGGCCCGACGGCACGGTGAAGCGCTTCGTCTACGAGCGCAGCGATCTGCCGTGGGCGCTGACCGGTGTGGTGGACGAGAACACCGCGCGATACTCGATCTTCGGCTATGACGACAAAGGGCGCGCGATCTCGACCGAGCATGCCGGGGGAGTGGACCGATACAGCGTGACCTACGCGCAGGCACCGGCGATGCGCCGAGTGGAAACCTACGACGCTGCGCTGGACAAGTTGCATTGGCTGCACACCTGGACGCTGCCGCAGTCGGTGATGCTCACGCAGCCGAACGGCAGCAGCGTCGAATGGGGCGTTGCCGCAGTGAACGGGCAGCCCAGGCGCACCAGCCTGAGCCAGCCGGCCGGCAGCGGTTGCGGGCCGAGTACGAGTTCGACGGCTTACGACAGCGCAGGCAATGTGGCGAGCGAGGATGATTTCAATGGCACTCGCGTGTGCTACGGCCACGATCAGGCGCGGGGGTTGGAACGCGTGCGCGTCGACGGGCTGGCCGCGAATGTCGCCTGCCCTGCGTTGCTGAACCGCGGTGCCGCCGTGCCGGCAGGTGCCACCAAGACCAGCACGCTGTGGCATCCGGACTGGCCCCTGATGACGGCCCGCTCGGGACCCGGCGAGCTGGAGGTGGACGTCTACAACGGCCAGAGGGACCCGCTGAGCGGTGGCGCGGCCCGTTGCGCGCCGGACACGGCACTGCTGCCCGATGGCGAGCCAATCGCCGTGCTCTGCAAGCGGACCCGGCTTTCGACCACCGATGCCGATGGCCATCAGTCCCTGGCGGATGCCGTGGCGGCGCTGCAGGCCTCGATCGATCCCGACTACGCGAGCGTGAGCACCCTGCTGCACCTGGATGGCGGCAACGGCACGACGGCGATCACCGACGACGGACCGGCTCCTCACGCATGGGCGAGCATCGGCAACGCCGGGCTGTCGACGGCGCAGTCGAGGTTCGGCGGCGCGTCGTTCAATCCCGGCACCGGGGTGGCGGTGTCGCCGGTGACCGCCGACCACCTGTTCGGCAGCGGCGACTTCACGGTCGAGGCGTGGGTGTACAAGACGGCGACCCCGGAGTCCGCGGGCGCGATCATGACGCTGTGGGCGAGTGGCCAATGCTCGTGGTACCTGGGGGTGGACTCGGCCAACCATCTGGTCTTCTTCACCTCCACGCTTGGCAACGGCGGCTTCTCGTTCCCGGCGGTCGGGTTCGTACCGAACAACACGTGGGTGCACGTGGCGGCGGCGCGCCAGGGCACGGTGCTGCGCTTCTTCGTCAACGGGGCGCTGCTCGGCTCGGTGCCGATCAACGGGGCGTTGTACGCACCGGTGGGCAGCAATGTGACGCTGGGCGCCGCGGGCGACGTGATCCAGCAGTGGCCGGGCTACATCGACGAGGTGAGGGTCACGAAGGGCGTGGCGCGCTACACGGCCGCGTTCACGGTGCCGGCCGCTGCGTTCCCCGGTCTGTCCAGCCAGACCGGCACCATTCCCGGCGTGGACACGAGCGTGCCACCACGCACCTGGAGCTATACCTACAACGAGTTCGGACAAGTGCTCACCGCGACCGACATGGATACCGGAGCGACAACCCGCGCGTACTTCGCCGACACGACCGAGACGCACACCATGGGCGACCTGAAGTCGATCACCACCTCGTCGGGCAAGGTGACCATTTTCGATCGCTACAACCGCTACGGGCAAGTGCTGCAGAGCACCGACGAGAACGGCGTGGTGACGGTCAATACCTATGACCTGCGGCAGCGGTTGCTGACGAACACGGTCGGTTCGGAAACGACGACGTATGCCTATGACCCAGTCGGTCAGTTGACAAAGGTGACCTTCGGCAACAGCACCTGGATCGGCTTCGACCATGACGATGCGCACCGGCGGGTGGCGATCTACGACAACAAGGGCAACCGCATTGACTACGTGCTCGACAACGCCGGCAACAGAACGAGCGAGCGCTTGAAGAATCCGGCGGGTGCGCTCAAGCGCAATCTGGCGCGGGTGATGGATGCACTGGGTCGTGCCCAGCAAAGCACTGGCAGGGAATGAGGACAAGATGAAAACCATGAAACACAACTTGATCGCCATGGCTGCGGCGGCACTGTTCGGCATCAACCATGCAACTGCACAGGTGCCCGCGCCACCGGTGTCGCCTACCCTGGTGACGACTTACGAGTACGACGCCGAAGGTAACCCGACCAAGACGACCAAGGCGCCGAGCAGCCTGAACCTGCAGAACAAGGCGAGCTACGACCCGCTCTCCCGTGTGAAGGAACTGACCGATCCGAAGAACGGCAAGACATCACTGGAGTACGACGGGGGAGGTCGCCCGACCAAGGTGACCGACCCGCGCAGCCTGGTCACGCAGTACCCACGCAACGGCTTCGGCGATGCGACGCAGCTGATCAGCCCGGACACCGGCATCACCAACATCACGTACGACGCGGCCCGGCGGCTGAAGACCCGCACCGACAGCCGCGGCGTCACCGAGACCTACACCTACGACCTCGAAGGCCGGCTCACCAGCGTCGTCTACACACAAAGTGGCCAGCCGAGCCAGACCACCACGTGGAGCTGGGACCTGACCGGCCCGGACTACACCTACAGCATCGGCCACGTGAGCCGGGTCGATCACCCGAGCGGCTTCGCCCGCTTCCGGTACGACCCGCGGGGCCGGATCACCGAGACCGTGCAGTCGGTGAACGCGAAGGCCGGCGCGAACACGGTGCCGATCCTGACGACGGTGAAGTACGCCTACTCGCACGGCGACCTGATGAGCATCACCTACCCGTCGGGGCGGCAGGTGGTCATCACACGCGACGTCGGCGAACTCATCGGCATGGGCCTGGCCCAGAGCGCAGGCGGCACGCCTGTCCCGCTGATCAGCAACGTGAAGTGGGAGCCGTTCGGCCCGGTGAGCGGCTGGGATTGGCACATGGCCAGCGGCCTGGTGAACCACACGAGGCTGTTCGACCTGAGCGGGCGCATCGTGCGCTACCCGCTGGGCAACGTGCTGCGCGACGTGAGCTACGACGCGGCGGACCGCATCAGCGGCTTCACACACCTGAGCCCGAGCGACGGCACGCCGCAACCCGCGCTGGACCAGAGCTTCGGATACGACGAGAACAGTCGGCTGACCGGCATCACGACGAACTCGGCGAGCTGGGCGATCGCCTATGACCCGAACGGCAACCGCACGAGCGTGAGCCTGAACGGCAGCGCGAGCGTCTACAACACCGAGGCGACGAGCAACCGGCTCACCAGCATCACGAACCCGGCGAGAAGCTTCGGCTATGACAACGCCGGCAACACGACGAGTGACAGTGCAGGCTACACCGCGACCTATGGCCTGAACGGCTCGATCGCAAGCATCACGAAGGCGGGCGTGACCGGCAGCTACGACTACGACGCCAGCAGAAGGCGCATTCGCAAGGTGACGAGCAGCGGCGAAGTGATCATCTTCGTGTACGACCTCGAAGGCCAACTGCTCGGCGAATACGACCAGACCGGCCAGGCGATCCGCGAATACGTGTGGCTGGGCAACATCCCGGTGGCGATGTTCATGCCGGACCCGGCCAACGCGAGCGGCCCGCCGCTCGTCTACTACATCCATGCGGATCATCTGAACGCGCCGCGGGTCGTCGTCGACCAGAGCGGCGCGAAGCGCTGGCGCTGGATCGCTGAGCCGTTCGGCACGACGGCGCCGGAGACGAATCCCGAAGGGCTTGGGGCCTTCACGCAGAACTTGCGATTCCCGGGGCAGTATGCGGATACAGAGAGCGGGCTTTGGTACAACTACTTCCGCAGCTACGATTCATCTCGAGGTGGATATTCGCAGTCTGACCCAATCGGGTTGCTTGGAGGTAGTTCATCGACTTACAGCTACGTGGATGGCAATCCTCTGAATTATTTTGACTACATGGGCTTGGCTGGTGGAAACTATAGGCCATCACCGCCGAACCCGGTCGATTATAATCCTACGTTGATCCGGCATTCGCTTGGTCCAAAGTATGATTCTAGTTATGGTTATATTAACTACGCCAGTTACGATGGGCCAAAGCTTCCAATGGTCGATGATCCGTGCGTGACAAAATTTATTAACGACAGCTACGGTGATGTTGGGGGCTTCCTTGTCAATATTGGCAATGTTCAGCAGTACTTTTCAACCAACAACCAAGACTGGATGGAAACCGACAAAGAGGCCGCAAAGGTTGTCGCGGAGAAGGCCGCAATTACCAAAGGACCCATGTACGCAGGCAAAGGCCTTCTGCAGTTGGCGCCAGCAAGCAGAGGCGTGGGCGTTGCTGGGAGAAGTCTATTGATGTTAGGCGGCTCTGCTTCTGGTGTTGTCGAAGTTGCGGGAGCTTTCATGACACCATTCGGCGCGATGGCTATGGATTTGGCAAGGAGGAATTGCTCATGTCCGAAGAAGTAGGCAGTGTGGAGGGTCCCATTAAGAATCGCCTTGCTCAGTATTCTTTATGGGTTCTTGGTGCCACTATGGTCGGCTTTGCTTTCTGGTTTGGGATGCTTTATCCATTGATTCCAACCACGCTAATGGGGTGGGTTATTGAGGTGGTGGCTGGCGTCATAGTTGCGGTATGGGCGATGGCGTCTATTCTAATGATTGGTTGGCTCCAGCGTCAAAAAAGAAACCGCGTACTCTTTCGATTGGTTGCATTTGGTGTTTCAATCTCGCTGGGGGCTGGGATTTTCTGGATTTCGGTGTATTCTCAAACGTGGATAGTGGCGAATTTCTCGTATTTTGGAAGGTAGAGACCTGTTGTCAAAAACATAGAGCAATGCGAGTGCAAGTAGTGACGAAAACCGCCGGCTGACCAGCTTCACGATTGCAGGAGCCTTCGACAACCAAGCAAGTAGACGGCATTCGTCGTGGCATAGGAATGCGATAAATATGCGTACTGCGCTTGTATTGGGAGCACTCGGACTTCTTTTCGGTGGGTGCTCCGAGACGGACTCGAATGCAGAGGTCGTTACCCTGGTGGCGAGCGAAGAGGTTCGCCTTGTGGAAGTCGACTCGATGGTCGGCGGAGCCGTCCGCGATGTTGGCCATATCCAAACGGGCGAGACCGTCTCTGTGGCGGAGTGCCGTCCAAGAAAAAGTGACATCGATGTGATCGTTATCTACAAGGGACAGCCGGCGTTGCTTGGCAGGGGAATTACAAGCTGAGCCGACGGGCTTTCGATCCCACAAAGACTCGTCCGTGTTGAAGACGAGTTCATGCTGGGCGTTCTTCGCGCGCTGACCACGTTTCTTTGCAAACCTGCAATCCGGCCGATACGCTCACTCGCCACGATGGCCCCATCCAGGAGACCGACATGGCAACCATCCAGCGATTGGTATTGACCGGCGCCCTCATCGCACTGGCGGCTGTTGCAGGCGTATCCCAGGCCCAGGAGCGCCACGGCCACGGCGGCCCCGGCCGGCCGGGCCCGGCGCCCGGCTACCGCTCCCCGCACTGGCAGTTCGACAACCGCTACCACCACGACCACTACTACCCGTCGCGCGGTTATGTCGCCGCGGCGCTGCCGGGCGGCAGCATCAGCATCGGGTTCCACGGCGGCAGCTACTTCTACCAGGGCGGCGTCTGGTTCCGCCCGTACGGCCCGCGCTACGTCGTGATCGCACCACCGATCGGGATCGTCGTGCCGCTGCTGCCGCCGGCCTACACCACGCTCTACATCGGCGGCGCACCGTACTACTACGCGAACGGCGCCTACTATGCGACCGCGCCGGGCGGCTATGCCGTCGTCGAGCCGCCGCCCGGGGCCGACGTGGCACAGCCCGCGCCACCCCCGCCGCCGCCGAAGCCCGAACCCGACCCGATCCTCTACCCGCGCAATGGCCAGAGCCCGGCGCAGACCGAAGCCGACCGCCAGGAATGCAACCGCTGGGCGACCACGCAGCCGGCGGCGATGGCCGATGCCTCCGTCTTCCAGCGCGCGGTGGCCGCCTGCATGGACGGCCGCGGCTACACCGTCAGATGAGCCAGGCCCGAGGGGACACCCCCTCGGCTGGGCGGTTGTGGGCAGCAAGCGGGGCCGTTAAGTTTCGGCTCCGCCCTCCCTCGCCCGACCGATGCGCCTGCTCGTCCTCCTGCTGCTGCTCTGTGGCCTCGCCGGCACGGCGCGGGCGCAGGCCGAGGCGCCCGCGTCGGATGAGCTGCTGGTCCGCCTGGCGCGCGAGGAGGCCATCGCCTACGAGAACGGCGAAGGCGTGCCGCGCGATCCGGCGCGCGCCGCGCAGCTCTACTGCCAGGCCGCGCGCCAGGGCGATGCCGAATCGCAATACAACCTGGCGTGGATGTACGCCAACGGCCGCGGCATCGAGCGCAACGACGCGACCGCGTCGTTCTTCTTCCACGCCGCTGCCGAGCAGGGCCTGCCGCAGGCGGTGCGCATGCTGGAGCGCGTCGGCCAGCCCGGCCCCGACCTGCCCGACTGCATGCGCCCGCCCGCGCCGGTGGTGGCCGCCGCGGTGCAGGCCACGCCCGCCGTCGCGGCGCCTGCCGCCGAGCTGCGCAGCAACGGCCCGAAGTACATCGTCGACCTGGTGAAGACCATCGCGCCGGAGTACCGCGTCGACCCGCAGCTCGCGCTGGCGTTCATCCAGGTCGAGTCGAACTTCGACGTGGTCGCGCAGTCGCCGAAGAACGCGCAGGGCCTGATGCAGCTGATCCCCGAGACCGCGGCCCGCTTCAACGTGAAGCGGCCGTTCGATCCGGCGCAGAACATCCGCGGCGGGCTCGCGTACATCCGCTGGCTGCTCGCCTACTACCGCGGCGACGTGACGCTGGTGGCCGCCGCCTACAACGCCGGCGAAGGCGCGGTGAACCGCTACCGCGGCGTGCCGCCGTATGCCGAGACGCTGGGCTACGTCAGCCGCATCCTGAAGTCGTCGCGCATGCTGACGCACCCGTTCGACACCACGGTCACCGAAGCCTCGCCGCAGCTCGCGGCAATGCGCAAGTTCTAGGCACTCTGCCTGCTGAGCGGACAGTCCGCACTGTCCGCGTTCCGTTCACTGCGCTGCCTCTGCGACTCGGGGACAACCCGAGGCTGCTGATGCAAAGTCCTTGCCGATCAAGGGCTTGCGCCGCACGGCGCACGATGGCACGTCGCTTGCGCTGTGCCGGTGCACGCGCATCACCATTCCAATAAAACAGGAGACAGCATGACCGCGACCCGACAGCGCCCGATGGCGCTGCTGGCCTGCCTTGCCGTGGCCGGCCTTCTTGGCGCCGGCACCGGCGCGCTGGCGCAGAGCGCCGACATCCGCATCGCCCACGTCTACAGCAAGACCGGCCCGCTGGAGGCCTACGGCAAGCAGACGCAGACCGGCTTCATGATGGGGCTCGACTACGCCACCGGCGGCACGATGACGGTGGCTGGCCGCAAGCTCGTGGTGATCGAGCGCGACGACCAGGGCAAGCCCGACATCGGCAAGAGCCAGCTCGCCGCGGCCTATGGCGACGACCATGCCGACCTCGCGGTCGGCCCGTCGTCGTCGGGCGTCGCGCTCGCGCTGCTGCCGGTGGCCGAGGAGTACAGGAAGGCGCTGCTGGTCGAGCCGGCGGTTGCCGATTCGATCACCGGCGACAAGTGGAACCGCTACATCTTCCGCACCGGCCGCAACAGCTCGCAGGATGCGATCGCCAACGCGGTCGCGCTCGACAAGCCCGGCGTCACGATCACGACGCTGGCGCAGGACTATGCGTTCGGGCGCGACGGCGTGAAGGCCTTCAAGGAGTCGATCAAGAAGGCGAAGCTGATCGACGGCGAGTACCTGCCGACCAGCACCACCGACTTCACCGCCGGCGCGCAGCGGCTGATCGACAAGCTGCGCGACCAGCCCGGTCGCAAGATCATCTGGATCCTGTGGGCCGGCGCCGGCAACCCGTTCAAGATCGCCGACCTCGACCTGAAGCGCCACGGCATCGAGATCGCGACCGGCGGCAACATCCTGCCCGCAATGGCCGCGTACAAGAACTTCCCCGGCATGGAAGGTGCGACGTACTACTACTTCGGCATCCCGAAGAACCCGGTCAACGAATGGTTGGTCGCGAACCACTACAAGCAATTCAAGGCGCCGCCGGACTTCTTCACCGCCGGCGGCATGAGTGCGGCGATCGCGGTCGTCGAGGCGCTGAAGAAGACGCAGGGCGCGACCGCCACCGACAAGCTCATCGCCGCGATGGAAGGCATGGCCTTCGAGACGCCGAAGGGCCGCATGGTGTTCCGCAAGGAGGACCACCAGGCGATGCAGAGCATGTACCACTTCCGCATCAAGGCCGACCCGGCGTTCGCGTGGGGCGTGCCGGAGTTGGTGCGCGAGATCAGGCCGGAGGAGATGGACGTGCCGATCCGCAACAAGCGTTGAAGGTCGCGCGGTGAACCTCATGACAAGGAGACAAGACAAATGAAAAGCATGTTTCGTTGGGTCCTTGCGAGCATCGCGCTGGCATCGGCGTCGGCAACCCACGCCACCCCGCTGCCCCAACTGCAGATCGACCCTGCCGAGGTCAGCGTGTCCGGCCTGTCGTCCGGCGGCTTCATGGCGGTGCAGATGCACGTCGCGTACTCGGCCACCTTCAAGCGCGGCGCCGGCATCGTCGCCGGCGGGCCGTACTACTGCGCCGAAGGCTCGATCGTCAATGCGACCGGCCGCTGCATGACGCACGCCAGCACGATCCCGGTCAGCGGCCTCGTCAGCACCACCAACAGCTGGGCGACGAGCGGGCTGATCGACCCGGTCGCGAACCTCGCGACGTCGAAGGTCTACCTCTACTCCGGCACCTCGGACAACACCGTCAAGCAAGCGGTGATGAACGACCTGAAGACGTACTACCAGGGCTTCGTGCCGGCGGCGAACATCGTCTACAAGAACACGATCGCGTCCGGCCACGCGATGATCACCGACGACTACGGCAGCAGTTGCGGCACGACCGCGTCGCCGTACATCAACGACTGCGATTTCGACCTCGCCGGCGAGATCCTGAAGCAGTTGCATGGCCCGCTGAACGCGCGCAACACCGGCACGCTGTCGGGCACGTTCACCGAGTTCGACCAGACCGCCTTCGTCTCGGGCCACGGCATGGCCGCCACCGGTTGGGTCTACGTGCCGCAAAGCTGCAGCACGGGTGCGGTGTGCAAGCTGCACGTGGTATTCCACGGCTGCCAGCAGAACACCGCGCTGGTCGGCCAGCAATACGTGCGCAACACCGGCTACAACCGCTGGGCCGACACCAACGACATGGTCGTGCTGTACCCGCAGACCAGCACGCAAGCCACCAACAGCTGCTGGGACTGGTGGGGTTACGACAACGCGAACTACGCGAAGAAATCCGGTCCGCAGATGGCGGCGGTGCGCGCGATGATGACGACGCTGGCCAGCGGCTCGGCACCGTCCGGCCTGCCGGCGCCGGGCGGTGTCGGCACCTCGGGCGCGACCGCCAGCAGCATGGTGATCAGCTGGGGCAGCGTCACCGGCGCGAGCGGCTACAACGTGTACCGCGGCGGCAGTCAGGTCAACGCCAGCCTTGTCGCGGGCACGAACTACACCGATACCGGCCTCGCTGCCGGCACCACCTACGCATGGACGGTGAAGGCGGTCGACGCCGGTGGGGCCGAAGGGCCGTCGTCCGCCGCTGCCACCGGCACCACCACCGGCGCACCGCCGGCCGCCACCTGCACCACCGCGAGCAACTACGCCCACGTTGCGGCGAACCGCGCGCATGTGGTGGGTGGCTATGCGCTGGCCAATGGGTCGAACCAGAACATGGGGCTGTGGAACGTGTTCTTCACGACGACGCTGAAGATGACCGGTGTGAACTTCTACGTGATCGGCACCTGCCCCTGACTGCGACGATGCTCGAAACCCAGGACCTCACCATCCGGTTCGGCGGCCATGTCGCGGTCGACCGCGTCAGCTGCGCGTTCGAAGCCGGCACGCTGACCGCCATCGTCGGCCCGAACGGCGCCGGCAAGACGACGTACTTCAACCTGATCTCGGGCCAGTTGCGCGCGAGCGCCGGCTGCGTGCGGCTGCACGGCGTCGACATCACCGCCGAAGGCCCGGCGGCGCGCACGCACCGCGGCGTCGGCCGGGCCTTCCAGTTGACGCAGCTGTTCCCCGGCCTGCCGGTGCGCGAGAACGTGCGGCTGGTCGTGCAGTCGCGTGCGCGCTTCGGGCTGAACCTGTGGTCGGTGTGGCGCGACCACCGCGACGCGCTCGACCGCACGCAGGTCTTGCTCGAGCAGGTGCGCCTGGCCGACCAGGCCGACCGGCTCGCCGGCAGCCTGCCGCATGGCGACCAGCGCAAGCTCGAGGTCGCGATGCTGATGGCGCTCGAGCCGCAGGTCTTCATGTTCGACGAGCCGACCGCCGGCATGAGCGTCGACGAGGTGCCGGTGGTGCTGGACCTGATCCGCGCGCTGAAGGCCCGGCGCGACTGCGCGATCCTGCTGGTCGAGCACAAGATGGCCGTGGTGCGCGAGCTGGCCGACCGCATCGTCGTGCTGCACAACGGGCAGCTGGTCGCCGACGGCGAGCCCGACATCGTCATCGCGTCGCCGGTCGTGCAGCAGGCCTACCTCGGACTCGCGGCATGACCCTCTCCCTGAGTGGCGTGCACACGCACATCGGCGCGTACCACATCCTGCAGGGCGTCGACCTCGACGTGCCGGCCGGGCAGGTGACGATGCTGCTCGGCCGCAATGGTGCCGGCAAGACGACGACGCTGCGCACCGCGATGGGCCTGTGGACGGCCTCGGCCGGCCGCATCGTGTTCGACGGCGACGACATCACCCGCCTCGGCACGCCGCGCATCGCGCAGCGCGGCATCGCCTACGTGCCGGAGAACATGGGCATCTTCGGCGACCTGACGGTGCGCGAGAACCTGCTGCTGGCCGCGCGCGGCGCCCGTTCGCTGGACGACATCGACACGCAGCGCCTCGACTGGCTGTGCGGGCTGTTCCCGGCGCTGCGCACGTTCTGGCTGCACCCGGCCGGCGCGCTGTCGGGCGGGCAGAAGCAGATGCTCGCGATCGCGCGCGCGATGATCGAGCCGCGCCGGCTGCTGCTGATCGACGAGCCGAGCAAGGGCCTCGCGCCGGCCATCGTGCAGAACCTGGTCGCGGCGCTGCGCGAGATGAAGGCGACGAACACGACGATCCTGCTGGTGGAGCAGAACTTCGCGATGGCGCGCGCGCTCGGCGACCGCGTGGCGGTGATGGACGGCGGCCGCATCGTGCACCGCGGCGCGATGGCCGAACTGGCCGACGACGACGCGCTGCAGCAGCGCCTGCTCGGCCTGTCGCTGGGGGTGCACCAATGACCGCCGCGCTGCCCCGCGCGTCGTTCGATGTGCTGCCGATCGCGCTGGTGCCGCTGCTGGCGCTCGCCGCGTGGCCGCTGGTCGGCTCGTCGTCGACCTGGCTGACGCTGACCGTCGCCGGCCTCGCGATGGGGATGATCGTCTTCATCGTCGCGTCCGGCCTGACGCTGGTGTTCGGCCTGATGGACGTGCTGAATTTCGGCCACGGCGTGTTCATCGCGTTCGGCGCTTTCATCGCGACCAGCGTGCTCGGCGGGCTGGCCGACTGGACCGGTGCCGACAGCCTGTGGCTCAACCTGGCCGCGCTGTTCCCGGCGATGCTCGCCGCGATGGCGCTGGCCGCCGCGCTCGGCTGGGCCTTCGAGCGCGTGCTGGTGCGGCCGGTCTACGGCCAGCACCTGAAGCAGATCCTGATCACGATGGGCGGCATGATCATCGGCGAGGAGCTGATCAAGGCGATCTGGGGCCCGGCGCTGATCCCGCTGTCGCTGCCGCAGGCATTGCGCGGCGTGCTGGCGCTCGGCGATGCGTCGGTCGAGAAATTCCGGCTGCTCGCCACCGGCCTCGGCGCGGTCGTGCTGGCCGCGATGCTTTACACGCTGAACCGCACCCGGCTCGGCCTGCTGGTGCGCGCCGGCGTGCAGGACCGCGAGATGGTCGAGAGCCTCGGCTACCCGGTGCGCACGCTGTTCGTCGGCGTGTTCGTCGCCGGCTCGGCGCTGGCCGGCCTCGGCGGCTCGCTGTGGGCGCTGTACCAGCAGGGCGTCGTGCCGCAGATCGGCGCGCAGCTGAACGTGCTGATCTTCATCGTGATCATCATCGGCGGGCTCGGCTCGACGCTCGGCTGCTTCGTCGGCGCGCTGCTGGTCGGGCTGCTGGCCAACTACACCGGCTTCCTGTGGCCGAAGGTCGCGCTGTTCTCGAACATCGGGCTGATGGTCGCGGTGCTGCTGTGGCGACCGCGCGGGCTCTATTCCGTAACCACCTGGTGAGCTCGCGATGACCGATCGATTGATGGACCGCCTGCTGTCGCACGACCTGCCGCGCAGCCGCGCGCTCGCGCTGCTGCTGGCCGCGGTGCTGCTCGGCCTCGCGCTGACGCCGTTCGTGTTCCCCGGCACGCAGGCGATGAACGTCGCCGCCAAGGTGATGGTGTTCATCGTGCTGGTCGCGAGCTTCGACCTGCTGCTCGGCTACACCGGCATCGTCAGCTTCGCGCACACGATGTTCTTCGGCATCGGCGCCTACGGCATCGCGATCGCCAGCACGCGGCTCGGGCCGGGCTGGCTCGCGCTGGCGGTGGGCGTCGCGGCGGCGCTTGCGGTCTCGCTGCTGCTGTCGCTGCTGATCGGGCTGTTCAGCCTGCGCGTGAAGGCGATCTTCTTCGCGATGATCACGCTGGCGGTGGCCTCGGCCTTCCTGACGCTCGCGTCGCAGCTGTCGGACTGGACCGGCGGCGAAGACGGGCTGAGCTTCCGGTTGCCCGAGGCCTTGAGCGACCGGCGCGCGAGCTACTACCTGCTGTTCGGCGCGGCGCTCGTGCTGGTGCTCGCGATGCTGCGCATCGTCAACTCGCCGTTCGGTCGCGTGCTGCAGGCGATCCGCGAGAACGATTTCCGCGCCGAGGCCATCGGCTACCGCACGGTGGTGTACCGCACGCTGTCGAACGTGCTGTCGGCGCTGTTCGCGACGCTCGCCGGCTGCCTGCTCGCGCTCTGGCTGCGCTACAACGGGCCGGACACCTCGCTCAGCTTCGAGATCATGCTCGACGTGCTGCTGATCGTCGTGATCGGCGGCATGGGCACGGTGTACGGCGCCGTCGTCGGCAGCCTGCTGTTCGTGCTGGCGCAGAGCCAGCTGCAGAACCTGATGGCGCTGGCCGCGCCGCTGGTCGGCGGCGTGCCGCTGCTGTCGACCCTGGTCTCGCCCGAGCGCTGGCTGCTGTGGCTCGGCGTCCTCTTCGTGCTGTCGGTCTACCACTTCCCGAACGGGATCGTGGGGCGGCTGCGCGCGCGGCGGACGAGGCAGCCCGTCCAACAACAGAAGGAGACACCATGACGTCCAGACTCCATTCGCCCACCTCGTTCACGTTCACCGCACTCGGCCTGGCGACGCTCGCGCTGGCCGGCTGCGGCAGCGATGACGACACGCCGCTGCCGGTCAACACGCTGCCGGCGAACATCAGCCAGCTCACGGTGACCACCTACCCGGCCACCACCGCCGGCAGCGGCAGCACCGCTGCGACGCAGGACCTGCTGACTGGCGGGCTCGGCAAGATGGGGCTGATGGCCCCGGCCGCGCCGACTTATGCCGACCCGCTGAACCCGACGGCGGCCGAGCTGCGCCGCAACGCGCTGTTCAGCAACTACCGCGGGCTGGTCGACGTGACGGCCGCCGGCGGCTACGGCACGCTGTACGGTCCGAACATCGATGCGACCGGCACCGTGACGACGAATGAAGGCCTGGTGCCCGGCCGCGAGTACGTCGCGGTGCTCGACAACGCGGCCGGCACCAAGCGCGTCGCGATCGCGGTGCAGATTCCCGACAGCTTCAACACCGCGGCACCGTGCATCGTGCTCGGCCCGTCGTCCGGCTCGCGCGGCGTGTACGGTGCGATCGCGACGTCGGCCGAATGGGGCCTGAAGCACGGTTGCGCGGTCGCGCTGACCGATGCCGGCAAGGGCATGGGCCTGTACGACCTGACCGACGACACGGTGAACCGCATCGACGGCACGCGCGCGACGCGCGCTGCGGCCGGCGCGCTGAGCTTCTTCGCCGCCGCAGTAACCGACACCGCGCGCGCTGCGTACAACGCGCTGACCCCGAACCGGCTCGCGCTGAAGCAGGTGCATTCGCAGCTGAACCCCGAGAAAGACTGGGGCAACGACACGCTGGCCGCGGCCGCCTATGCGCTGTATGCGCTGAACGACCGCTATGGCAACGCGGCGGCGCCGGTGCCGTTCACCGCCGCCAACACCATCGTGATCGCCGGCTCGGTCTCGAACGGCGGGGCCGCGGTGATCCGCGCGGCCGAGGCCGACAGCACCGGCCTGATCGACGGCGTGGTGGCCGGCGAGCCGGTGACCGAGATGCCGACGCGCAGTGGCTACGGCATCCAGTTCGGCGGGGCGGCGGTGGCGGTCTACGGCAAGACGCTGGGCGACTTCACGACCTACGGCAACCTCTACCAGCCCTGTGCCGCGCTGGCGGCGGAGGCGGCGCTGACCGAGACCTCGTTCTTCAACTACATCGGGCTGACGGCGCAGACCGCGCGCGCCACCGCCCGCTGCTCCGGCCTCGCGGCCAAGGGCCTGGTGACCGGTGCCGACACCGCGGCGCAGTCGCTGGACGCGCTGAACAAGCTGCGCGCCTACGGCTGGACGACCGACAACGATGCGATGCACAACGCGCACTACGCGCTCGGCAACGGACCGATCCTGTCGGCGATGTACCCGGTGATGTACGGCCGCTTCTCGGTGCTCGACAACGTCTGCAACACCAGCTTCGCGCAGGTGGATGCGAGCGGCAACCCGATCGCGGTGGCGGCGGCGAGCAAGGCGCAGAGCTTCGCGATCGGCAACGGCACGGCCAACGGCTCGCCGGCCAGCGTGGTCTACAACGACTCCGTCGGCGGCGCGAAGCAGTGGGCGGCCGCGGTGTCGGTGTCGACCGGCGTGCAGGACTTCGGCCTCGACAACGCGCTGTGCCAGCGCGCGCTGGTGACCGGCGTCGACGAGACCGGCGCGGCGCTGACGGCCACCGCCACGTCGACGCGCCCGACCGCCGCGCAGGCCGCCGCGGTGCAGGCCGGCATGGCCGAGGTGCTGGTCAACGGCAACCTGCGCGCGAAGCCGACGCTGGTGGTGGCCGGCCGCAGCGATGCGCTGGTGCCGGTCAACAACAACGCGCGGGCCTATGTGGCGTTCAACAAGACGGTGGAGGCGGCGGCGAGCAAGCTCGGCTACATCGAGGTGACGAACGCGCAGCACTTCGACGGCTTCCTGTCGCTGAGCGGCTTCGACACCCGCTTCGTGCCGCTGCATGTGTACTTCAACCGGGCGATGGACGCGATGTATGCGCACCTGAAGACCGGCGCTGCGCTGCCGCCGAGCCAGGTCGTGCGCGCGACGCCGCGCGGCGGCTTGCCGGGCGCGGCGCCGGCGATCACCGCGGCCAACGTGCCGCCGCTCAGCGCCGCGCCGTTGGTGGCGGACCAGATCGGCTTCGCCGGCACCGCGGTCGCGATCCCGAACTGATTTTCAAACCGAAGAGCCGTGGTCTCGTTCACGTCGCACTACCTGGCCTGCGAAGGCCGCGAGCTCCACTACACCGAGTGGGGCGCGGGCCGGGCCGAGACGGTGATCGCGTGGCATGGCCTCGCGCGCACCTGCCGCGACATGGACGAGGTGGCGGCGCACCTGTCGCCGCGTTTCCGGGTGATCTGCCCGGACACGCTGGGCCGCGGCTTGAGCGAATGGAGCCGCGACCCGGAGCGCGAGTACTGTCTGGCGTTCTACGTGCAGCAGGCGGTCGCGCTGGTCGACCAGCTCGGGCTGCACGAGTTCCACTGGCTGGGCACGTCGATGGGCGGTGCGATCGGCACGCTGGCGGCGGCCGGGCCGTTGCGCGGCCGCATCCGCAAGCTGGTACTGAACGACAACGGGCCGCAGCTCGCCGAGGCCGCGATCGCGCGCATCCGCGGCTATGCGGGGCGGCCGGCGGCGTTCGAAACGGTGAGCGAGCTGGAGCAGTATTTCCGCAAGATCTACCAACCCTATGGCTGGCTGAGCGACGGCCAGTGGCGGCGCCTGGCCGAGACCTCGACACGCCGCCTGCCCGACGGCCGCGTGACGCCGCACTACGACCCGGCGATGGTGATGCAGTTCACCCACCACGACGACGACTACGGGCTGTGGGACGCGTGGGACACGCTGAGCTTGCCGGTGCTGTGCCTGCGCGGCGAGAGCTCGGACCTGCTGCTGCCCGAGGTCGCCGAGCAGATGCGCCAGCGCGGTCCGCGCGCGCAGGTGGTGACGGTGCCGGGCTGCGGGCACGCGCCGGCGCTGAACGTGCCGGAGCAGTTGACGGTGGTGGAGCGGTTCCTGATGGCGCCCTGAATTTTGAGGTCGCAATTTGCGACCTCAAGTTTTCGTCGCTGAAAGGAACCGTTCGCCCTGAGCCTGTCGAAGGGCCTGCGCGCATCGAACGAGGGCTTCGACAAGCTCAGCCCGAACGGGGCGGGACTCGGTTCGATCGGGGAACTCATCCCTTCTTGCCTTACGCCTGCTTTCACACGCTTGCCAATTGCGATGCCTGCCGGGACGGCGGCGCGGAAGAATGGAACCGGTTTCACTCGCGCGGCCGGCCGATGGTTCGCCGCTGCGCAACAGAATCGGAGACGGACATCCATGCGCCACATTCATTCGACGCTGCACGCCACGCCCACCGCCGCCGCATTGGCCGTCTCTCTGCTGCTGGCCGCCTGCGGTGGCGGCAATCCGTCGGCAGGGCCGGCACCCGATGCGGCGCTGAACCGTGAGACAGCCGAAGCCGTTGCCGATGCGACCGTGACCCTCGCGCCCGGCCGCTACGTGCTCGTCAACGCCCAGAGCGGCAAGTGCGTCGATGCGGTGCCGTCGCCGCCCGATGGCGGCCGCATCCAGCAGGCGACCTGCGGCGATGCGCTGACGCAGGCCTTCGATGTGACGACCCAGGCCGGCGGCAACGTCAAGCTGGTCAACGTCGGCACCAGCCAGGTGTTCGACCTGTCGGGCAGCTCGGGCGCCGACGGCGCGGCCATCCACCAGTGGACCAACAACGACACCAACGCGCAGCGCTTCCGTCTGTGGCGCGCGCAGGGCAACCGCTTCCGCTTCGTCAGTGCGGCCAGCGGCAAGTGCGTGACCATCGCCGACCGCTCGACCACCGACGGCGCGCAGCTGCAGCAGGCCGGTTGCAGCAGCACCGATGCGGCGCAGCAGTTCCTGCTGTTCCCGCGCACCGGCAGCGTCCGCGGGGCCCTCGCGATCGGCCAGTACACGCTGCGCGGGCTGCAGTCCAAGCTGTGCCTCGACATCGAAGGCAGCGCCACCACCGATGGTGTGAAGACACTGCAGGCTGCCTGCACCACGTCGGCGAGCCAGCGCTTCGAAGTGCGCGCGGCCGACGACGGCAGCTATGCGTTCATCAACGTCAACAGCGGCCGCGGGCTGGACGTCAGCGACATCTCGACCGCCAACGGCGCGCTGATCCAGCAGTGGAGCTACGGCGGCGGCGCCAACCAGCGCTTCAGCGTGATGCCGGTCGGCGACAGCGTTCGCATCGCGGCGAAGCACACCGGCAAGTGCCTGGATGTGAAGGACTTCAGCACCGTGGCCGGCGGCCGCATCCAGCAATGGGATTGCGGCAACAACGACAACCAGCGCTGGCACTTGCTGGCGACCGATGCGCAGGCACCGGCGCCCGCGCCAGCCCCCGCTCCGGCCCCATCTCCGGCTCCCGCGCCGGCCCCCAGCCCGGCACCTGCGCCTTCTCCTGCACCGTCGCCAGCGCCGAGTCCTGCTCCGGCCCCGAGCCCCGCACCGGCTCCTGCTCCGGCGCCGTCACCCGCACCGGCCCCGTCGCCCGCTCCCACGCTGACGCTGCCGCTCGAAGTGCTCGGCGCCGGCGCACCCGATGCGCCGACGGTCGTGCCGGCCCAGCTCGCACTCGACGCGTCGGCCCTCGGCGCGGCAAGCCAGCTGGTCGTGCGTTGCCACCGCTGCGGCTTCTACAACTCGCCGGAGTTCGAGGCGCTGGCCAAGCCGTTGACGAAGATCGCCGGCAGCCTGCGCATCGTCGGCGGACCGAACGGCAGCACCGCGCCGTGGATCGACATCAGCGATGGCACGGTGCAGCTCGACGAGGTCGAGCGCTCGCATGGCGGCGTCAATGGCGGGCTGCTGACCATCCGCTTTCGCGTGCCGCTGGACGCGACCGCGCGGGCCCGCCTGGTCGCGCTGCCGGCCACCAACCGCATCGAGTTCCGCTTCAACGGCACCGACGGCAGCTCCAACGGCTACCGCATCCTCGATGTGCAGATCCAGGACGCCGCGGGCAGGAACCTGGCGGCCGCGCAGCCGCGCCAGTGGGCCGACATCCAGTCCGAGAAGGAGGCGGGCCGCACCTGGACCGCCGATGCCGACCAGGGCAAGGCCCTGTGGAACGCGCAGAACCTGCTGCTGAAGTCGCCGGTCGTCAACGCGAAGATCCGCGCTGCATGCTCGTCGTGCCATGCGAGCGACGGCCGCGACCTGCAGTACTTCAACTTCTCGAACAACTCGATCGTGCAGCGCTCGCGCTTCCATGGCCTCAGCGAGACGCAAGGCCGGCAGATCGCCGCCTACCTGCGTGCCGCGCTGTACGCCAAGGTGCCGCATGTCGCGCAAGCCACGCCGTGGAATCCGCCGTACCAGCCGGGCCCGGGCCTGGATGCGAAGCCGACCGTCGAATGGGCCGCCGGCGCCGGCCTCGACGCGGTGCTGCCGGACGCGAAGTCCTTCGTCAACGTCTTCACCGGCAAGGCCGCGACCAGCACCGCGGCAGTGACGCAGTCGGAACTCGACAACGCGATGGACCCGAGCGCCGGCAAGGTGCTGAACACCCGCGAGATGCCGATCCCGCTGCAGCTGCCGGACTGGAGCGCCTGGTTGCCGATCGAGAGCCCGCTCGACATCTGGACGCCGGACGCCGGCCAGGCGCAGGGCCTGTTCGAGACCCAGGGCGATGACGGCTCGAACCCGATCAAGGTCGTCAAGCGCGTCAGCGACTTCCTGAAGGCCAACCAGAACCCGAACGGCGTCTATGGCGATTGGAGCCACCTGACGCCCGAGCTGCGCGAGCGTGCGCAGGCCTGGCTCAACGACGTCGGTGGCAAGACCATCGCGTTCGCCGGCGGCGGGCGAGGCTCGCGCGTTTCGGGCGACCCGTCGAAGCCGTACGGCGGCGAGGTGGGCGGCAGGAAGCTGCAGGCGCTGATGTCGGCGCAGACCGCAAGCGCGGCCAACCTGCCGGCGGCCTTCACGAAGGAAGCCTTCATCGAGCGCGCGCTGTTCGGCGTGATCCGCTGGATGGGCGTCAAGCAGTGGGAGCTGGCCCACACCTACGGCCTCGAAGGGCGGCAGGACTGGCTGCACGGCTCGCGCAATTCGAGCGGCCAGTGGGCCGGCGTGGGTGAGAAGCGCGGTTGGCCTTTCAGCTGGCCGAGTGTTTTCTACATGGCGCCGCACATCCTGTACGTGCCGGTGAACGGCCGCGAGAACTACTTCTCGTGGGAGCCGCGGCTGGTGTCGTTCTACCGGACCAACCAGTGGTACCAGCTGCAGATGACGGTGAACCCGGGCTGGCCGGGGGCGTCCGAAGGGCCGATGGACTGGCCGTACCACATGGGCTTCACGACCGCGGTGGTCGACGACCTGATGACAGCGAAGGCGCCGGCCGCGGTGTCGGCATCGCACCTGGCGCGCTACTTCCAGGTGCGCACCAAGCTCGCGCAACTGGCCAACACCGACCTGCCGTTCAACGTGCCGGACCCGGCCGACCCGACCAACCTGTTCAAGAACAAGGGGCTGCAGAGCAAGGCCGACCTGGCGAACCACAAGCTGGGCATCGGCGAGGTGGTCGACCGCGGGCCGGACGACTGGGAGAAGACGCGCTTCCGCCAGCTCGACAGCGTGGCACCGGGACTGCACCTGATGTTCATCAACAGCTCGATCTCGCTCTACAACGCGCTGTATGCGAACACCACGTACGAGCAGTGGCGGCGCTGCGATCCGAACGCGACGTTCGGCACCGAATCGGAGGTCAAGTCGGGCTTCCGCTTCTGCCTCGATGCGAAGCGCACGCCGCTGCCGCTGAACGACAAGGGGCAGCCGCACTTGGTGGGCGGCTGGGTCGACTGGACGACCGAGCAGTACACCAGTTGGAGCGTGATCTCGGCGCGCAACCATGGCGCGGAGGCGCAGCGGTTGAAGACGTTCTCCGATTGGACGACCAGGATGTGGCCGAACTGATCACTTGCCCCAGCGCAGCACCAGCGGATCGAGCCTGCGCGCGGCATCGAGCAAGCCGGCGCGCGTCGCCGGGTGCATCGGCGGGTAGGGGTGGCGCGGCGCATCGCACGCGATCACGCCGCCTTCCTTCATCAGCGCCTTCGCGCTCAGGAAGCCGCCCTGGCGGTTCTCGAAGTTGATCAGCGGCAGCCACTTCGCATAGGCCGCGACCGCCGCTTCGCGGTCGCCCGCCGCGAACGCATCGACGATCTGCCGGATGCCGTCGGGAAAGCCGCCGCCGGTCATCGCGCCGGTCGCGCCGGCATCCAGGTCGGCCAGCAGCGTGATCGCCTCCTCGCCGTCCCACGGGCCTTCGATCGCGTCGCCGCCCAGCGCGATCAGGTCGCGCAGCTTCGCGGCGGCCTGCGGCACCTCGATCTTGAAGTAGCGCACGTTCGCGGTCTCGCGCGCGAGCCGCGCCAGCGTCGCGGCGCTCAGCGTGGTGCCGCTGACCGGCGCGTCCTGCACCATGATCGGGATCGCCAGCGCCTCGGACAGCCGCGAGAAGAACTCGATGCTCTGCCCCTCGGGCACGCGCAGCGTCGCGCCATGGTACGGCGGCATCGCCATCACCATCGCCGCGCCGAGCTGCTGCGCCCGCAGGCTGCGCTCGATGCACAGCCGGGTGCTGAAGTGCGTGGTCGTCACGATCACCGGCACGCGGCCGGCCACGTGCTCGAGGATGGTCTTCGTCAGCAACTCGCGCTCGGCATCGGCGATCACGAACTGCTCCGAGAAATTGGCGAGGATGCACAGCCCGGTCGAGCCGGCATCGATCATGAAATCGACGCAGCGCTTCTGGCTGGCCAGGTCGAGCTCGCCGCTGTCGGTGAAGGTGGTGGGCACCACCGGGAACACGCCCTGGTAGCGCGGATTCTTGAGTGCGGTCATGGCGTGTCTCCTCAGACGGCGGGCGGGTTGCGTTCGAAGTTCGTCTGGTGCCAGTACGGGTACGGCTTGGTCACCGTGCTGGCCTCGTCGAGCTGCTTCATCTGCGAGGCGCTCAGCGACCAGCCGATCGCGCCGAGGTTGTCGCGCAGCTGGGCTTCGTCGCGCGCGCCGATGATCACGTTCGCGACCGTCGGGCGCTGCAGCAGCCAGTTCAGCGCGATCTGCGGCACGCTCTTGCCGGTTTCCTTCGCGACCGCGTCGATCGCGTCCATCACGCGGAACAGCTGCTCGTCGGGCACCGGCGGGCCGAACTCGGCGGTCTTGTGCAGCCGGCTCTGCGCGGGCAGGCCGGTGCCGCGGCGGATCTTGCCGGTCAGGCGGCCCCAGCCGAGCGGGCTCCAGACGACGGCGCCGACGCCCTGGTCGAGCGCCAGCGGCATCAGCTCCCATTCGTAGTCGCGGCCGATCAGCGAGTAGTAGGCCTGGTGCGCGACGTAGCGCGAGATGCCCAGGCGCTCCGACGCGGCCAGCGACTTCATCAGGTGCCAGCCGGAGAAATTCGACACGCCGAGGTAGCGGATCTTGCCGGCGCGCACCAGGTCGTCGAGCGTGCGCAGCGTTTCTTCGACCGGCGTCTGCGCATCGAAGCCGTGCAGCTGGAACAGGTCGATGTAGTCGGTGCCGAGCCGCTTCAGCGAGCCATGCACCGCGTCGAGCAGGTGGTGGCGCGACGAGCCGACGTCGTTCGGCCCGGTGCCGAGGCGAAAGGTCGCCTTGGTCGAGAGGATGACCTTGTCGCGCCGGCCGGCCATCGCCTGGCCGAGCACGGACTCGGCCGCGCCGGCGGAGTACACGTCGGCGCTGTCGAACATGTTGAGGCCGGATTCGAGGCAGATGTCGAGCAGGCGGCGCGCGCCGTCGGCATCGGTCTTGCCCCAGGCGCTGAAGAACTCGCCGCCGCCGCCGAAGGTGCCGGTGCCGAGGCTGAGGACGGGGACCTTGAAGCCGCTCGAGCCGAGTCTGCGATGTTCCATGCGAATCTCCATCAGGTGGTGGGCGGGAAACGCCCCGATTGTTGACCATCCGGTACATGCATACCTTCTGCACAGTTGATTTCTAGACTCGCCTGAACGACGCCACCTTGCAGTGCAACCCCGGGGTCGGAAAGGGCTGGACATGAAGAACTGGACGCAGCTGTTTGCAGCGGTGTCGCTGTGCGTTTCGTTGGCGGTCGTGAAGGCGATGGGCGTCGTGATGGACGCATTCGTGCTGCACGTCGAACGGCGGGCCGAGCGGATGTACCTGCAAGCCCAGGGCCTGGCCCTGAGCCTGGCCCGCGCCTACCTTCGGCACATCAAGCCGAACGTCGACCCGCATTGCCCTGCATGCCGCAGCGGTGTGCAGGTGGCCGAGCGGGCGGTGGCGGTGCCCGGCAAACCGATCGCCGCAGTGGTGGACGTGAGCTGCCGGTGCGGGCTGTGCAATTCGCGCTTCGGCATGCCGCGGCGGGGTGAAGACGAACTGAACTAGGGGTCGGGTCTCCTTGCAAAATGACGTACGCGTCGCCGCACGCATCCCGAGCGGCGCCATCGACAAGGACAATGAGATGCGCCTGCTCGTGATCCACCAGAACTTCCCCGGCCAGTTCGGCCACCTCGTGACGGCGTGGTCGCGCCGCCCGGGGTGGGACGTGCGGGCACTGGGCCGGGAGACGGCGCCGGGGCTGCCGGGTTTCGACGGCCTGGTGCGCTACAAGCTGGCACGCGCGCCGCATGCTCAGCAGCATGGCTACCTGCGGCAGATGGAATCGGCGACGCTGCACGGGCAGGCCACCGCCCGCGCGATGCTGAAGCTGCAGCACGACGGCTTCACGCCCGACGTGATCCTGGCGCACCCCGGCTGGGGCGAGACGCTGTACGCGAAGGACGTGTTCCCCGCTGCGCGGCTGGTGCACCTGTGCGAGTGGTACTACGACGCCGACGGCGCCGACCTGGGTTTCGACCCGGAGTTTCCGCTCAGCTTCGACGACCGCGCGCGCGTGCGCACCTGGAATGCGCTGCACACGCTGAACCTGACGAACTGCGATGCGGCCGTCAGCCCGACGCACTGGCAGCGCAGCCGTCACCCGGAGATCTTCCTGCCGAAGATCGGCGTGCAGCACGAGGGCATCGACACCGAAGGCCTGGCGCCCGATGCGAACGCCGCGGTCAAGACGCGCAGCGGCGCGGTGCTGAAGGCCGGCGACCCGGTCGTCACCTACGTGGCCCGCAACCTGGAGCCGTACCGCGGCTTCCACGTCTTCATGCGCGCGCTGGAGCGCCTCCAGAAACAGCACAAGAGCTGCCACGCGCTGATCGTCGGCGGCGACGGCGTGAGCTACGGCAAGCGCACGCGCGATGCGACCAACTGGCGCGAGAAGATGCTGGCCGAGGTGAAGCTCGATCCCGAGCGCACGCACTTCACCGGCAAGCTGCCGCGCGCGCAGTACCTGCGGGTGCTGCAGGTGTCGGCGGCGCACGTGTACCTGACGTATCCGTTCGTGCTGAGCTGGTCGCTGCTGGAGGCGATGGCCTGCGGCGTTCCGATCGTCGCGTCGGACACCGCACCGGTGCGCGAGGTGATCCGCGACGGCGAGAACGGACGGTTGGTGCCGTTCTTCGAGCCGGGGGCGGTGGCCGATGCGGTGCTGGCCGGGCTGGACTCGCCGGCAACCTCGCAGCCGCTGCGCGAGCGTGCGCGGCTCGATGCGCAGGCCTACAGCCTGGCGGCCGGGCTGGCCGGGCATGAGCGATTGCTGCAGGGCACGGGGCGGCCCGGCGCTCGGCCCGCCTGACGCCGGACATAGAACCTACGTGTGCAGCAGACCGGCCAGCCAATGGCGCAAGGCGCCGGCATCGAACGGCTTCTGGAGGAACGGCCAGCCGCCATCCGCCTGCGATGCGAACGCCTCCAGCGGCATGCCCGACATCAGCGCGACGCGCAGCTGCGGCCAGCGGGTCGCGACGGTGCGGGCCAGCTGCACGCCGCCCATGCCGTCGCCCAGGCGCACGTCCGACAGCATCAGCTGCGGCAACACGCCCTGGTCCAGCGTGTGCAGCGCCTGCTCGGCGCTGGCCACCGCATGCACGCGGCAGCCGGCGCTCGACAGCATCTCCGTCACCGTGTGGCGAAACGCCTCGTCGTCGTCGACCAGCAGCACCGACGCCGCCGGGCCGTCGGCCGCGATCGCCGGTCCGGTCGCCGGCGACGGCTGCGCAGCGCCCGCCTCGAGCGCAAAGCGCAGCGTCACGCTCGTCCCCTCGCCGACACGGCTCGCAAGCGCGATGCGCCCGCCCGACTGCTTCACGAAGCCATAGACGATCGACAGCCCGAGCCCGCTGCCTTCGCCGTCCGCCTTGGTCGTGAAGAACGGCTCGAACACCTTCTCGCGCAGCGCCTCGGGAATGCCGCTGCCGGTGTCGGTGACGCGCAGTTCGAGCTCGCCGTCGTCCACGCGCGTCGCGATCTCCAGCCGCCCGCCGCCGGGCATCGCCGCGGCGCTGTTGATCACCAGGTTCAGCAGCGCGTTCTCCAGCTGGCCGCGGTCCAGGTGCACGCAGGCGTCGCCGGCGCGCAGCGTCAGCGCCACCTGCACCGCGTCGCCGGCGCTGTAGTCGATCAGGTCGACCATCTCCTCGACCATCGCATCCACCGCGACCGCTTCGGCCTGCAGCGGCTGGCGCCGCGCGAAGGCCAGCAGCCGCCGCGTCAGCGCGCTCGCGCGTTCGGCCGCCCGCCCGGCGCGTTGCAGCTGCGCGCGGCCGGCCGCGTCGAGCGCCGGCTGCGACTCCAGCAGCCCGAGCGTGCCGACGATGGTGCCGAGGTGGTTGTTGAAATCGTGCGCGACACCGCCGGTCAGCTGGCCCAGCATCTCCAGCCGCAGCGCATGCTGCAGCTGCACCTCGATTGCGCGGCGCTCGGTCAGGTCGGTGACGAGGCTGACGACGCCGCCATCGGGCATCGCGCGGCTGCGCACGTCGTAGACCCGGTTGTCCGGCAGGTACAGCTCGACGTGCGCATGCGCGGTGAACGGCGGCAGCGCGCCGGCCGCCAGCACCTGCCGCTCGGTCAACCCCGGCGCACGCCACGCGATGCCGCCTGCCAGCTGCGCCATCAACTGCCGCGGTGGCTGGCCCACGGCCGGCTGCACGCCGTGGCTGGACAGCATGCGTTCGAGCGGTTCGTTCCACAGCCGCAGCCGGCCGTCGCGGTCGAACACCGCCAGGCCGTCGTTCATGCTGCTGTGCACCGCAGCACGCAGCTCGCCCTGCTGGCGCAGGTCGGCCACCAGCTGCTGCTTGGCCAGCAGGTTGTCGCGGAACACCTCGAAGGTGCGGGCCAGCGCGCCCAGTTCGTCGCGCCGCGCGGTGGCCGGCGTGGCCACCGAGGTGTCGCCGCGCGCCAGCCGCGACATCACCGCGGTGATCCGCTCGACCCCGCCGACCAGCCGGTGCACATAGGCCGTCGCGCCGAGCGCGATCGCGCCGCACACCAGCATCAGCAGCAGCAGCCCGGTCTTGCCGGACGCGATCGCGCGCGACACCAGCTCGCTGCGCGTCTGCGCCGTCTCGCGCAGCGTGTCGACGTGGCGCGAGACCTGCGCGCTCAGCTCGTCGGCATTGGTGCGCGTCAGCAGCACCAGCGAGCCGCTGCGGCCGTCGAGGTTGATCTGGTCGCTGCGCAGCCGCAGGATGCCGGCCGGGCCGATCGACAGTTCGCGCAGCGTCGCGCGGAACACGTCGCCGAGGCCGGCATACGCGTCGCGCCGGTCGGCCGCGATCAGCAGCGCCTCGACGTCGGCCTGCAGCCGCCCGAGCGTGGCCGGCGTGTCGACGCTCGCGCCCAGCACCAGGCTGGACCACACCTGCGTCAGCACCGGGTCGCCGTGGCGCGGCGGCGTGCCGCGGGCGTGCAGCCGGCTGCCGATGTCCTCCAGCCGCTCCATCTGCGTCTGCAGCCGCTGGCGCACCTGCTGGCGCATCTGCGTCAGCTCGGCCAGGCGCAGCAGGTTGATGTCGCCGCGGTCGATCAGCGGGTCGAGCCGGGCCTTCAGCGGGCTCTGGCCGTCGATCTCGCCGGAGCGCTGGCGGATCTCGCTGATCAGCCCGCGCGCGATCGTCGCGTTGGCGTCCAGGCTCTCGGGCGTGCGCGACTCGGCCAGGTTCGGCGCGGTGGCGGCCAGCCGCGTCGTGCGCTCGGCCAGTTCGAGCGCCTGTGCGATCTGCGGCAGCACCTCGCCTTCGTAGGCCGACAGCTCGCGCTGTGTGCGCTGCATGCCGAGCCAGCCGACGATCGTCAGCGCGATCGCCGCGGCCAGCAGGATCACGAAGGCCGCCATCAGCCGCGTGCGCACCCGCTGCGCGCGCGGGCCGATGCTGGCCGTCAACTCATCAGGCGCTCGCATGGCCGGTGGTGACCGGAACGGCGAACACGTAGCCCAGCCCGCGCTCGGTGCAGATGTAGCGCGGGTGCTTCGGGTTCGGCTCGATCTTGCGGCGCACGCGCAGGATCAGCACGTCGACGCTGCGGTCGAACACCTCGGTCTCCAGGCTGCGCGTGTGCTCCAGCAGCTGGTCGCGCGTCCACACCCGGCCGGGCTGGCCGACGAAGGCCTCGAGCAGCCGGAACTCGGCCGGCGTCAGCGCGCACACGCGGCCGTCGGCGCCGCGCAGCTCGCGTTCGCGCAGGTCGAGCGTCCAGTCGCCGAACTGCAGCTGGGCCGCCGGCTCGCGCGGCTGCGGCAGCACGGCTGCCGGCTGCGAACGCCGCAGCACCGCGCGCACATGGGCCAGCAGCTCGCGCGGGCTGAACGGCTTGACGAGAAAATCGTCGGCCGCCAGTTCGAGCAGCAGCACGCGGTCCATCTCGTCGCTGCTGCCGCTGATCATGATGATCGGCAGGGCCGGGTGGCGTTCGCGCAGGCCGCGCGCGAGCGCCAGCCCGTGCTCGTCCTTCAGGCGCAGGTCGAGCAGCACCAGTGCATGCGGGCTGCCGTCCAGCGCGGCATGCAGGCCGATGCCGTCGCCGGCCACGCTGACGTCGAAGCCGGACTGCGTCAGCGCGTCGTCGAGCGATGCGCGCAGGTCCGGGTCGTCGTCGACGACGAGAACGCGGGGGCGGACAGGGGCAACCGAAGGCATCCCGGCAGTGTGCACCGAGGGGGGATGGCCGTCGGGTTGGGGATTTTCCGGGGGAAGGCTCGTGTCCTGCGCTGGCTTCGACAGGCCCAGCCCGACCCTTCGACAAGCTCAGGGCGAGCGGAGGCTGATGGGCAGCGCAAGCGAAGCGACGCGCCCATCAAGCAACGCGCCGGGATCCGGCTTTGCCGGGCCCAGGCGTGGCGCCCCCCGGGGGCAGGAGCGAAGCGACTGGGGGGCCAAACCGTGCTTCGCCCTGCTTGCGGAACTCCTTCGGCGTCATCCCCTTGATCTCCAGGAAGCGCCGGTTGAAGTTCGCGACGTTGTTGAACCCGGCGTCGTAGCAGACGTTGGTGATGTACCGATCCGTCTCCATCAGCAGCTGGCAGGCCCGCGTCACGCGCAGCCGGTTGACGAAATCGGTGAAGGTGTTGCCGGTGGCGCGCCGGAAGTAGCGCGAGAACTGGCTCTCGCTCATGCCGACGCGCTTGCTCAGCTCGGCCATCGAGAACTGGCTGGCGCTGTTCTCGGTGATGTAGTCGACGATGGTGCTGATCTGCGCCAGCGAGGTGTCGTCGTCGAAGCTCTGCAGCGGCATGCTTGACAGCAGCCGGTAGTCGCTGCACTCCGACAGCTCGCCGAGGAACTCCAGGAACTCGGTGAAGCGCTTCAGCCCATGCAGGCTGCGGATGCGCACCAGCCGCTCGCGCGCCCGGTCGCTCATGCCGAAGAACTCGATGCCGTGGCGGGCGCGCTCCAGCAGCGGCAGCACGTCGCGCAGGTCGGGGATCAGGTCGGTCGCGCGGCGCAGCGGTTCGTCGGAGAACTGCAGCACCACGTCGCGCAGCGGCACGCCTTCGGCCGGGATGTCGGTGGAGATCCAGTTGTGCGGCAGCCGCGGCCCGGTCAGCACCAGGTGGCCCGGCTCGAAATGCCCGATGTAGTCGCCGACGAACACCTTGCCGCGCGTCTCGATGATCAGGTGCAGCTCGTACTCTTCGTGGTAGTGCCAGCGCACCAGCGGGTTCGGCACGCCGTGCTCCAGGCAGCGCACGTAGCCATAGGTGCCCTCGGGCTCGTAGCCGAGCCTGGTGTCGCGCACGAAGTCGTGCTCGAGTTCGGGGCTGCGGATCCGGTGGGTGTTCATCGTCATCAACTCATCACGTTGCCACCGTCGACGTTGAGTGTCTGTGCGGTGATGTAAGCCGATTCTCCACTGGCCAGGAAGACCGCGGCGCCGGCGATGTCGTCCGGCACGCCCATGCGGCCCAGCGGCACCGCCTTGCCGACCGCCGCCTTCTTCTCGCCCGGCTGCAGGTGCTCGTGGCGGGCGAACAGCGCATCGACCTGGCCCCACATCGGGGTGTCGACCACGCCCGGCGCAATGCCGTTGACGCGGATGCCGTGCGGCGCCATCGCGAGCGCGGCCGACTGCGTGTAGCTGATCACCGCCGCCTTGCTCGCGCAGTAGTGCGACACCAGCGCCTCGCCGCGGCGCCCGGCCTGCGACGCGAGGTTGATGATGCTGCCGCGCACGCCGCCGTCGACCATGCGGCGCAGCACCGCCTGCATCGTGAAGAACATGCCGCGCACGTTGACGTCGAACAGGCGCTGGTACATCGCCTCGTCCGACTCGAGCAGCGGTGCCAGGTCGAACACCGCGGCGTTGTTGAACAGCGTCGTGACGCCGCCCAGCCGCTCGTGCGCGCCGGCGACGAAGCGCGCGATGTCGTCGCTGCGTGCGACGTTGCCGCTCAGGTACAGGAAGCGGCCCGGGTGCTGTTCGGCCAGCGCCTGCAGCGCGGGCGGCGCGGCGGTCGGCAGGTCGACCGCGGTGCAGCGGGCGCCTTCGCGCAGGAAGGCCCGCGTCACCGCCAGGCCGATGCCGCCACCGGCGCCGGTCAGCAGCGCGTGGCAGTCGGCCAGGCGACCGGTGCGGCCGAGCTCAGCCATGGCCGTTCTCCTTCAGGAAGGACTTCACCTCGGCATGCGCCTGCTGCAGCGCCGCCACCAGCCGCGCATCGCCGGCCAGCGGGCCCCACAGCACCGGGTCGCGGCTGAACGCGGCCAGCGGGTCGGCGCTGTCGAAGATCGCATGCGCCGCCGCCACGTCCATGCCCTGGTCGTGGTAGGTGTAGTTCAGCTCGCCGCGGTGCCAGCGGCCGAGGAATTCGAAGAACAGCGCCGGCAGCTTCGCGACCGCCGCGATCGACGCGCCGCGGGCGAGGCATTCGCGGAAGGTCGGCCACAGGAAGCCGGCGATCTTCGCGTAGCCGTCCATCGCGACGCGCTGGTTGGTGTCCAGCAGGTACGGGTTGCTGAAGCGGTCGATCACGACGTCGCGGTAGGCGGCGAGGTCGAGCGGATACGGCTTCTGCGACGACTCCAGCGACGGGATCACGTCGTTCGTCACGTAGTCGAACGCCATCCGGCGGATCGCCGGGTGGGCCACGTCCTCGTGGATGTACTGGTAGCCGAGCAGCGTTCCGGCCCACGCGAAGCAGCTGTGGCTCGCGTTCAGGATGCGGATCTTGGCTTCCTCGTACGGCAGCACCGACGCTACCATCTCGGCGCCGGCCTTCTCCCACGCCGGGCGGCCGTTGATGAAGTGGTCTTCGATGACCCACTGGATGAAACGCTCGCCCATCACCGGCGCGCCGTCATCGACGCCGGTCGCGGCCTTCACGCGCGGCGCGATGTCGGGCAGCGGCCGCGGCGTGATGCGGTCGACCATGTCGTTCGGCGAACTGGTGTGCTGCTCGACCCAGGCGTGCAGCGCGGTGTCGCCGCGGCGCGCCAGGAAGTCGAGGAAGCCGGCGCGGAAGCGTTCGCCATTGCCGCGCAGGTTGTCGCAGTTCAGCAGCGTCACCGGGCCGGCGTCGCGCCGGCGGCGCTCGGCGAGGATCGCGGCCATCGCGCCGTAGATGGTGCCGCGCGTGGTGCCCGCCAGGTCGCTGGCCAGGTCGGCGAAGCTGTCGTCGAGCCGGTTCTGGTCGTCGAGGTAGTAGCCGGCCTCGGTGACGGTGAACGAGATGATGCGGGTGGCCGCATCGGCGCCGATGTCGATCAGCCCGGCCAGGTCGGGCGTGTACGGCACGATGCGGCGGATCGCGGTGATGCGCTCGTAGAAGCGCTCGCCGGCCGGCGACACCGTCTCCAGCGTGTAGGCGCCGCCCTGCGCCTGCAGCGCGGCGATGGTGTCGGCCATGTCGGGGCGCAGGTTGCCGCCGGCGATCTGCCAGGTGGTGTCGCCCTGGTCGATCAGCTTCTGCAGGTAGACGGCCTGGTGGGCGCGGTGGAACGAGCCGAGCCCGAGGTGGAGGATGGTGAGAGGAGTGGTCGTCATGGAGAGGCTCGCATCGCTAGGCGGCTTGCTGCAGCGGGCGCAGCGTGCGGCCCTGGGCGTCGAAGAGGTGGAGGGCGGTCGCGTCGAACGTGATGCCGACGGTGTCGCCCGGCTTCAGCGTGGTGCGCTCGCTCTGCCGCGAGACGAGCGGCACGCCGTCGTGCGGCTCGCCGATGCGGGTGTGGATCAGCGTGTCGGAGCCGAGCGATTCGATCAGCTCGACGCGGGCTGGCAGGCCGCTGCCGGGCGCGCCGACGCGGACGTATTCGGGCCGCACGCCGACCGCACCGTCGGCCGGCAGCTGTGGGCCGGCCAGGCGGGTCAGCTCGGGCACCGCGGCGGTCTTCACGACGTTCATCTGCGGCGTTCCGATGAACTGCGCGACGAACTGGTTGGCCGGGCGGTCATACAACTCCAGCGGCGTGCCGACCTGTTCGATCAGCCCGTCGCGCAGCACCACCACGCGGTCGGCCAGCGTCATCGCCTCGACCTGGTCGTGCGTCACGTAGATCGTCGTCGCGCCGAGGTCGCGGTGCAGGCTCGCGATCTCGACGCGGGTCTGGCCGCGCAGCGCGGCGTCGAGGTTCGACAGCGGCTCGTCGAACAGGAACACCTTGGGCGCGCGCACGATCGCGCGGCCGATCGCGACCCGCTGGCGCTGCCCGCCAGACAGCTCCTTCGGCGTGCGTTGCAGGTACTGCGTCAGGTTCAGGATCTTCGCGGCGCGCTCGACCTTCTGCTGGCGCGTGGCCACGTCGACCTTGGCCAGCTTCAGCGCGAACGACATGTTGTCGAACACCGTCATGTGCGGGTACAGCGCGTACGACTGGAACACCATCGCGAGGTCGCGCTTGGCCGACGGCACGTGGGTGATGTCGCGGCCGTCGAGGTGCAGCGAGCCCTGCGTGGTGGCTTCGAGCCCGGCGATCAGCCGCAGCAGCGTCGACTTGCCGCAGCCCGACGGTCCGACGAAGACGATGAACTCGCCCTTCTCGATCTGCAGGTCGATGCCCTTGATGGTGCGCACCGGGCCGAATTCCTTGACGATGCCCTTGAGTTCAAGAAACGACATGTATTTCTCCTCGGGATTCGATGTGCGAATTGCAAGATGGAGGGCTGGACCAAGCAACGCCCGCGGAACCGGCTTTGCCGGGCCGCCGGGTGGCGCCCCTTGGGGGCAGGAGCGAAGCGACTGGGGGGCCCATTACTTCACGGCGCCGAAAGTCAGGCCCTGCACCAGCTGCTTCTGGCTGAACCAGCCGAACACGATGATCGGTGCGATGGCCAGCAGCGACGCGGCCGACAACTTGGCCCAGAACAGGCCTTCGGGGCTGGAGTACGACGCGATCAGCGCGGCCAGCGTGCCGGCGTTGGCGGAGGTCAGGTTCAGCGACCAGAAGGCCTCGTTCCAGGCCAGCACCAGGCACAGCAGCCCGGTCGACGCGATGCCGCCCATCGTCAGCGGCAAGATCACGTGGCGGAACTCGTCCCACACCGTCGCGCCGTCGAGCCGCACCGCCTCGAGGATGTCGTTGGGCACCTCCTTGAAGGCGCTGTAGAGCATCCACACCATGATCGGCAGGTTGGACAGCGTGAACACGATGATCAGCGCCGGCAGCGAATCGAGCAGGCCGGTGGTCTGTGCCATCACGTACACCGGCACCAGCGCGCCGACCGCCGGCATCATCTTGGTCGACAGCATCCACATCAGGATGTCGCGCGTCCGCTTCGTGCGGAAGAACGCCATCGAATAGGCCGCGGGCGCTGCGATCATCAAGCCGAGGATGGTCGAGACCAGGCTGGTGATCAGCGAGTTCTTCGCGTACAGCAGGTAGTCGCTGCGCTGCTGCACCTCGACGAAGCTGGACAGCGTGGGCGTGAAGAACAGCTGCGGCGGCACCGCGATCGCCTGCATCTCGGTCTTGAACGCCGTCAGCCCTAGCCACAGCAGCGGGAAGAACAGCAGCAGCGCGATCGCCCACGCGAAGAAGGTGCGGACGTACGGGAAGCCGTTGGGGTAGGTCGTGCTCATGGCGTGCATCCGTTCAATCGAGGTTCTTGCCGACCATGCGGATCAGGAACACCGCGGCGATGTTGGCCAGCACCACCGCGAACAGCGCACCGGCCGACGCCACGCCGACGTCGAAGTTCATCAGCGCCTGCTTGAAGATCAGGAACGCGAGGTTGGTGCTCTCGTTGCCCGGGCCGCCGCCGGTGGTGGTGAAGATCTCGGCGAACACGCTCATCAGGAAGATCATCTCGATCATCACGACGACCGCGATCGAGCGGCCCAGGTGCGGCAGCGTCAGGTACCAGAACTGGTGCAGCGCATTCGCGCCGTCCATGCGGGCGGCTTCCATCTGCTCGCGGTCGAGCGACTGCAGCGAGGTGATGAAGATCAGGCAGGCGAACGGCAGCCATTGCCACGACAGCATCAGGATCACCGACGCGAGCGGCAGGTCGGTCATCCAGTCGACCGGCGTCGCGCCGAAGAAATGCCACACGTGCGCGAGCACCCCGTAGATCGGGTTCATCATCATGTGCTTCCACAGCAGCGCATTGACCGTGGGCATCACGAAGAACGGCGAGATCAGCAGCACGCGCACGATGCCCTGGCCGGGGAAGGGCTCGTTGACCAGCAGCGCGAGGCCCACGCCCAGCACGACGGTGATCACGATCACCGCGCCGAGCAGTTCCAGCGTCTGCAGCACCGCCGGCCAGAAGTCCGGGTCGGTGATGAAGTAGTGGAAGTTCTCGAGGCCGACGAAGGTCTTCTCGCCGGGCTGCATCAGGTTGTAGTGCACCAGCGAGAACCAGATGGTCATCGCGAGCGGAACGATCATCCACAGGAACAGCGTGGTGACCGCCGGCGCCATCAGCGCGCGGGGCAGGAGTCGGGTCATGGCGTGAGCCTCCGTCAGGCGCCGGCCCCCGGCCGGAACAGTCCGGCGCGGGGTGCGGCAGGGCTAGGAGGAAAGCTTACTTTTTGAAGTAGCCGCCCTTTGTCATCTCGCGTTCAGCAGCCGTCTGCGAGGTCTTCAAGGCCTGGTCGACGGTGACCTTGCCCGACAGTGCCGCGCTCATCTGCTGGCCGACCGCGATGCCGATCGCCTGGAACTCCGGGATCGCCGCGTACTGCACGCCCACGTACGGCGACTTCGGCAGCGTGCTGTCGTTCGGGTTCGCGCTGTTGATCGCCTTCTGCTCCTCGACCGCGAACTTCGCGACCTTCTGGAACTCCGGGTTCGCGTAGGTCGACTTGCGGGTGCCGGTCGGCACGGTGTGCCAGCCGGAGCTCTGCGCGATCAGGTTGATGTACTCCTTCGACGTCGCCCAGGTGATGAACTTCTGCGCTTCGGCCGATTTCTTCGAAGACGACGGGATCGCGAGGTTCCACGACCACAGCCAGTTCGCGCCCTTCGGCGTGACGGCCTGCGGCGCCTGCACGAACGCCACCTTGTCGGCCACCTTCGACTGCTTCGGGTCACTGACGAACGACGCGGCGATGGTCGCGTCGATCCACACGCCGCACTTGCCTTCGTTGAACAGCGCCAGGTTCTCGTTGAAGCTGTTGGCCGACGCGCCGGGCGGGCCGTACTTCTTCATCAGGTCGACGTACTGGCCGATCGCGTCCTTCCACGGCTTGGTGTCGATCTGCGGCTTCCAGCTCATGTCGAACCACTGGCCGCCGTAGGTGTTGACCATCGTCGTCAGGAAGGCCATGTTGTCGCCCCAGCCCGGCTTGCCGCGCAGGCACAGGCCGTACACGCCCTTGGCCGGGTCGTGGATCTTCGAGACGATGTCGGCCATCTGCGCCCAGGTCGGGTTGGCCGGCATCGTCAGGCCCTTGGCCTTGACCAGGTCGTCGCGGTACATCGTCATCGAGCTCTCGCCGTAGAACGGCGCGGCGTACAGCTTGCCGTCCAGCGACAGGCCGCTGCGGATGGCCGGCAGCAGGTCGTCGACGTCGTAGGCGGCGTCGGTGGCGATTTCCTTCAGCCAGCCCTTCTTGCTCCAGATCGGGGCCTCGTACAAGCCGATCGTCATCACGTCGAACTGGCCGCCCTTGGTGGCGATGTCGGTGGTGACGCGCTGGCGCAGCACGCCTTCCTCGAGCGTGACCCACTTCAGCGTGATGCCGGGGTTCGCCTTCTCGAAGTCCTTGGTGTGCTTCTGCATCTCGATCATGTGGCCGTTGTTGACGGTCGCGATCACGAGGTCGGTGGCGTGCGAAGACGTGGCGGCCACGAGCGCGCCTACAGCCAGAACCAGCGCCGTCTTCACCGGGGTCTTGTTTGTCATTGATGTCTCCATCGTTTGTCGGATTGATGCTGTCGATGCGATGCGCCGTGGTGCGCCACGTTCGCAGCCGCAACGATAGACGTATGCCTTTGAACGATTTGGTACGGCTCGCGCCAAGGCCTGTACTTTGTTGCGTCGAACGGCCCGGGTTTTCCAGGATTTCGGGGAGAGGGGTTCTGTTGAGTTGGCGCAAGCCAGCCCCATCTGCGGGGCTTGCCCCGTTCTGGACAGGTCCTGCCATGTCGTTTGCCTTGTTGCCGGTGGCCTTGCTGGCCGCCTTCCATGCCTACATCGGCTCGCGCCTGTTGACGGTGCTGCATGAGCCATGGGGCTGGGTCGGTGCCGGGCTGCTGGTCGCGCTGTTCCTGCTGGTGCTGTCGGCCGCGAGCCCGATCCTCGGGCGGCGTGCTGCCACCGGGGTGCTGGCCTGGGCCGGGCTGATCGCGATGGGTTTCTTCTCGACGCTGCTGGTGCTGACGCTCGGGCGCGATGCGGTGCTGCTGGCCTGGGGCGGGTGGAACCTGGTCAGCGGGTCTGCGCCGATCCCGGCGGCGGTGCTGCAGGGGTCCGCGCTCGCGGTGCCGGCGCTGGCCTTGTTCGCGAGCCTGCTGGGCCTGCTGAACGCGCGGCGCCGGCCGGGCGTGCGGCGCGTCGACGTGCCGATCGCCGACCTGCCGCCGGCGCTGGAGGGCTTCACGCTGGTGCAGATCAGCGACCTGCACGTCGGGCCGACGATCCGCAAGGGTTTTGTCGACCGCGTGGTCGATGCGGCGAATGCGCTGGATGCGGACGTGATGGCGCTGACCGGCGACCTGGTCGACGGCCGGGTGCCGGAGCTGTCGGAGCACACCGCGCCGCTCGGGCGGCTGCAGGCGCGGCACGGCGTGTTCGCGGTCACCGGCAACCACGAGTACTACTCGGGCGCGCCGGCCTGGGTGGCCGAGCTGCGGCGGCTCGGCATCACGGTGCTGATGAACGAGCACCTGCTGCTGAAGCATGGTGCGGGGCGCCTGCTGCTCGCGGGCGTGACCGACTACGGCGCGCACCACTTCGACGAGCAGCAGCGCAGCGATCCGGCGCGCGCGCTGCGCGGAGCGTCGGACGAAGCGCATGCGAAGGTGCTGCTGGCGCACCAGCCGCGCAGCGCGCCGGCGGCCGCCGAGGCCGGGTTCGACCTGCAACTGTCAGGCCACACGCATGGTGGGCAGTTCCTGCCGTGGAACCTGTTCGTGCCGCTGCAGCAGCCGTTCGTCGCCGGGCTGCACAAGCTGGGCGCGCTGTGGGTGTACGTGAGCCGCGGGACGGGCTACTGGGGCCCGCCGAAACGCCTCGGCGCGCCGTCCGAAATCACGCGCTTGCGGCTGGTTCGCGCGTAACGTCAACCGGCACGATTTGCCGGCGTGCGCGACGAGTTTCTGTCCGGTCCCGTGCTCCTCGGATGCGCCGCCGGGCGCTCCAGCCCGGCGTGATCCCGCGGATCGCGCGACGGACCTTCGACGCGGCGGCGCCGGGCATCGGAATGGTCTGAACGGTAAGACATGCCAACTCTCCTGCAGGCAATGCGCCTGTCCCGGAGAGGGCAAACGGCGTGCCGCGTGGCTCAGCGTCTTTCCGACAAGCGTGCCAGCACCAGCCGCGCCGTCGACAGGTTGGTCGCGCAGGGCACGTCGTGCACGTCGCAGGCCCGCACCAGCGCGTTGATGTCGGGCTCGTGCGGCTGCGGCGTCATCGGGTCGCGCAGGAACACCACCAGGTCGATCTCGCCCTGCGCCAGCTTCGCGCCGATCTGCAGGTCGCCGCCGAGCGGGCCGCTCAGCATGCGCTGCACCGTCAGCCCGAGCTGGTCTTGCAGCCGGCTGCCGGTGGTGCCGGTCGCGCACAGCGTGCAGGTCTTCAGGAAGGCGAGGTACTCGCGCGCCAGTTCGACCATCGTGTCTTTCTTGTGGTCGTGGGCGATCAGCGCAATACGGGGCGGAGGGGTCATGGAGGACAGCGGCTCGGGGTGAAAAGGCGAATCCTAAGCCGGGCGCGGTGCGGCCGTCCAACGGCGCGGCGGAGGGGCACAACGTCGGGATGTCCCCTGCGGGGAACGATCCGTGTCGACGTTGCCACACAGCGCGCTGAAGCTGAAGTCTCTTGCCGTGGTGTGCTCGTCCGGGCACGCGGAACTTCGCATCGCAAGGATTTCATGCAGCCCTCGATACCGTCTTCGCCCTCGTCGTCGACTGCCCCGGTGCGGTCTGAGCCCCTGTTCCGTCTCGTTGCCGGCGACGGGCAGGCCGTGCAAAAGAGGGCGCCGATCAAGACAGAGCGTGATTCAGCACAGGCGTTGATGGCGGAGACCCTCCTGTCGCCCGGCACCTCCGGCGACGTCGGACTCGGCAAGACACGCAGGGTTAGGGTGCTGACGTGGCGCGATGGCAGGCTTTGCGATGAACAGGATGAACCGCTTGGCGCGCCTGCCGCCGCGGTGACGTCATCGTCCGGGCGCAAGCTGCCCTGGCAGGAAACGAATCAGGCTGGGACACGCACCCAAAGCAGGCGACAAGAGCGTGGGCCGTTGAACTCGCCAGCGACACGGGTTGCGAGGCGGGTGTATCTCCCGCATGCCCGCTACCCGGAAGCCATCATGATGGCCCTGCCCTACATCGGCGAGGAACTGGGGGACGACGCGGTCATCTACCTCGACGAGCGCCAGCGTGAGGCCTGCAAGCTGACGATGCGCGATGGCCTGTTGCGCGACGCGCAGGGCGCCTTGTTCGACACGACCGGTGCGGGCCGCGGCTACCGCAGACACCACGCCATCTACGTGATGGACCCGCAGGGAAACATCTATGCGTCGAACCGGTACGGGAAAGGCGTGTTTCACCATTCGAGTTTCCTGGCGGGCGGGGTGGTCGCCGCGGCGGGTCACATCGAGGTGTTCGACGGTGTGGTGGGATCCATTTGCGGCACCAGCGGGCACTACCTGACGCAGCCGGTGCACCTCGATCAAGCGGTTGATTGCCTGAAATCGCATGGTGCAACGCGTTTCGTCGTCGACTACTTCGACTCGGGGCAGCTCAACCAGAGCCTGCCGGAGATCAATTCCTTCCCATCCACGCCCGCGGGCGGTTCCGCCCCTGTTTCCGGCGTTTACCCGCAGCCGAATTTCGTGAATCGATCGGTCGACGTTCTGACGTCACCGCCCGTGAGGCATTTCATCGCCGGATGCCGCGTGTCGGGGTCGGCGCGACGCCGATCAGCAGACGAGCCGGCAAGGAAGCTGGAGCACAGGGCGATGTCGCCTGACGAAGCGTGCCCCCATTCTTTTGAAATCGTCGTCCTTCCGAAATTCCGAGGCCGTGGCGACCCCGCTCGACGGAAGAAGAACGGAAATGCAGGGCGGGCAAAAAACGCGGCTGAGAGCCACTGCCCGCTGATGTGACATTCAGTGCGGTTTGCGGGGCTTGCGGAACGATCTGGGGCGGTACACGTTGCCGTCCCATTCGCCGCCGCGGGCGCGCTCGATCGCGTCGCGCGTCTCGCGGCTGGCCTGGCGGCGCGCGGCCGGCCAGCGCCACAGCCGCAGCCAGGTGCCGCACAGCGTGGCCCACCAGCGCTGCATCGCGAAATCGAATTGCATTCGTCGGCGCACGTTCAGCGTCAGGCGCACCAGCAGGATGGCGCAGACCAGGAGCACGGTGCCGGCGATGATGGTTTCAAACACGGGGATGGGCCTCAGTCCGGGCGCCCGCAGGAACGGACGCACGGCACCCATGGTAGCCAGTGGCGGGCGGCCGTGCGCGCGGCGCGACACCTTCGTTCGGGGGATGCGTGGATTGCTGCCGCCGGGCTCAACCGGCGCAGCGGGTCATTTCAGCTTCCAGCGTTCGGTGCTGACCGGCTCCAGCGACCAGTCCACCTCGGCGCCCGCCTTGTTCGCCTTCAACGCCGCGGTGACCTTGCGGGCGACCAGCACTGCGCAGTTGCGCAGGTTGTCGAGGTCGCGCTTGCGCAGCGCCGGGTTCGCGGCCGCGCTGTAGCAGCACAGCGTGCCGTAGACGCTGCCGTCGGGCATCACGATCGGCGTGCTGAGGTGGGCGCCGACCTTCACGTCGGTGTGCGGCAGGCCGATGTCGTTCGCGATCGCCGAGGCGTCGTGCACCAGCTCCGGCATGCGCCCGTCGACCACCTGCTTGCAGTAGCTTTCCTCGAGCGGATTGCCGTCGCCGGGGCCCATCGGCGCCTGGTCGCCGTCGACGAAGCGGAACACGCGCTGGCCGTCGATGAACTCCGAGACGAACACCACGTCCATCTTCAGCCGGTCGCGCAGCGTGCGCAGCACCTCGGTGACGGCGTGGTCGATGCCGGGATCGGTGCCGTCGGCGGTGGCCACCAGCAGCTCGGAGATCATCACCGACAGCTCGTCGGGATCGAAAGCGCGGTCGTGCAGCGTCATGTGCCGACTGTAGCCATGTTTCAAAAATGACAACGCGGGCAGGGCGGCCGCTCACACTCGACATCTTGGCCGGGCCGGGGGCCGCTGTAATGCCGCTCCAAGAACCGGACGCGATCCGGCCCGACCACGGATGGAGACAAACCATGATGCAAAGACGCCTGATGCTGGCGCTGGCTGCGGCCGGCTTTTCATTCGCGACGGCGGCGGCCGACGCGGCCACGTTGAAGATCTCGTGCGGCGCCGTCGGCCAGGAGCTGGAGCTGTGCAAGAGCGCGGCCGAGGCCTGGGCCAAGAAGGCCGGCCACGCCGTCGAGGTGGTCTCGACGCCGAACGATGCGAGCGAGCGGCTGGCGCTGTACCAGCAGGTGCTGGGTTCGCAGTCGGACAAGATCGACGTGTTCCAGGTCGACGTGGTGTGGCCGGGCATCCTCGGTTCGCACTTCCTGGACCTGAAGCCGTACAGCAAGGGGGTCGAGAAGGCGCACTTCCCGTCGATGGTGGCCAATGGCAGCGTGCAGGGCAAGCTGGTCGCGATGCCGTGGTTCATCGACGCCGGGCTGCTGTACTACCGCAAGGACCTGCTGGACAAGCACGGCCTGAAGGTGCCGCTGACCTGGGAGCAGCTGACCGACACCGCGCAGAAGGTCCAGTCGGCCGAACGCGCCGCCGGCAATGACAAGATGTGGGGCTACGTCTGGCAGGGCCGGGCCTACGAGGGCCTGACCTGCAATGCGCTGGAATGGGTGTCGAGCTACGGCGGCGGCACCATCGTCGACAGCGCGGGCAAGGTGTCGGTGAAGAATCCGGCGACCGCGAAGGCGCTGGCGATGGCGGCGTCGTGGGTCGGCACCATTTCGCCGACGGCGGTGCTGAACTATGCCGAGGAAGAATCGCGCGGCGTGTTCCAGGCCGGCAATGCGGTCTTCATGCGCAACTGGCCGTATGCCTGGTCGCTGGCGCAGCGTGACGACAGCCCGATCAAGAACAAGGTCGGCGTCGCGGTGCTGCCGAAGGGCGGCGATGCGGGCTCGAACGCCGCGGCGCTGGGGGGCCAGCAGCTGGCGGTGTCGAAGTACTCGAAGAACGCGGCGCTGGCGGCCGACCTGGTGATGTACATGACGAGTGCCGAGGTGCAGAAGGAGCGGGCGCTGAAGGGCTCGTTCAACCCGACGGTGGCGACGCTGTACCAGGACAAGGACGTGGTCGCCGCGAACCCGTTCATGAGCCAGTTGGCCGGGACCTTCGCGAGTGCGGTGCCGCGGCCGGCGACCGTGACGGCTTCTCGCTACAACCAGGTCAGCAATGAGTTCTGGAATGCGGCGCATGAGGTGTTGTCGCGCAGCGCGAAGCCTGAGGAGGCGGTTGCCAAGCTGGATCAACGCTTGAACCAGATCGGACGCGGGGGACGCTGGAACTGAGCGGAGCCACTCCATGTCTGGCTTGACTCGCCAACGCGTGCGTTGGGCGTGGTGGATGCTGGTGCCGATGCTGGCCGTGCTGCTCGCCGTTGCCGGCTGGCCGCTTGCTCGCACCTTGTGGTTCAGCCTCACCGATGCGTCGCTCGCCCACCTCGACGAATGGAAGTTCGTCGGCTTCGAGAACTACGGCGGTGAATACGGCGTGCTGCGCGATCCCGACTGGTGGCGTGCCGTGCTCGTCACCGGCGCGTTCGCGTTGCTGTCGGTCACGCTCGAGACGGTGCTCGGCCTCGGCGTCGCGCTGGTGATCACCCAGCCGTCCCGGCTGCGCACGCTGCTGCGCGCGGCCATGCTGGTGCCGTGGGCGATCCCGACCGTGGTGTCGGCGCGCATCTGGAGCTGGATGCTGCACGACCAGTTCGGCGTCGTGAACCACTACCTGCTGGCGTTCGGGCTCATCGCCGCGCCGCTCGCGTGGACGGCCGATCCGACGCTGTCGCTGTTCACCGTCGTGATGGTCGACGTCTGGAAGACCACGCCCTTCATGGCGCTGCTGATCCTGGCCGCGCTGCAGATGGTGCCGCTCGACTGCTACGAAGCGGCCAAGGTCGACGGCGTGCCGACCTGGCGGGTGTTCAGCCGCATCACGCTGCCGCTGATCGTGCCCGGAGTGGCGGTGGCCGTCGTGTTCCGCACGCTCGATGCGCTGCGCGTCTTCGACGTGATCTACGTGATGACCTCCAACAGCCGGGCCACCAAGAGCATGTCGATCTACGTGCGCGAACAGCTGATCGACTTCCAGCAGGTCGGCTTCGGCTCGGCCTCGGCCACGGTGCTGTTCTTCATGATCGCGCTCGTCACCATCGTGTACCTCGGTGCCACGCGACGCCGCGTCGAGGAGGCCTCTGCATGAATGGACCCAGCATCCACAAGCGCACGCCGGCGATGTCGGCGCTGTACTACGCATCGGCCGCGCTGCTGCTGTTCGTCTCGCTGTTCCCGCTGCTGTACGCGGTGTCCACCTCGCTGAAGCAAGGCACCGCGCTGTTCTCGCCCGAGTTGTGGCCGGCGCATGCGACGCTCGTCAACTACGCCAGCCTGTTCCGCGACCAGCCGTTCGCCCGCAACCTGCTGAACTCGGCCGTCGTCGCCGGCGGCGTCGTCGCACTGTCGCTCGCCTTGAGCCTGCCGGCCGCGTGGGCGCTGTCGCGCGTCAGCTTCCGCGGGCGCGGCACGCTGATGCTCACCGTGCTGTCGGCGTCGATGTTCCCGCAGGTGGCGGTGCTGTCTGGCATGTTCGAGCTGGTGCAGGCGTTCGGCCTGTACGACCACCTCGGCGCGCTGCTGCTCGCCGACCTCGTCATCACGCTGCCGTTCACCGTGTGGGTGCTCGTGACCTTCATGCGCCAGCTGCCGAAGGAAGTGGAAGAGGCCGCGATGATGGACGGCCTGGGCGTCTTCACGCTGATCTTCCGCATCTTCATGCCGCTGTTGTGGCCGGCGATGGTGGCCACCGGGCTGCTGGCGTTCATCGCCGCCTGGAACGAGTTCCTGTTCGCGCTGACCTTCACGATCAGCACCGAGCAGCGCACCGTGCCGGTCGCGATCGCGCTGGTCAGCGCCGGCAACGGCTACGAGGCACCGTGGGGCGCGATCATGGCGGCGTCGGTGATCGTGACCCTGCCGCTGATCGGGCTGGTGGTGTACTTTCAACGGCAGATCGTCGCGGGCCTCACCGCCGGGTCGGTCAAGGGCTGATCCTCTCTTTTCAAACACACGACCATGACAACCACTCCGTCCGACTGGTGGGCCGGTGCCTGCATCTACCAGGTCTACCCGCGCAGCTTCCAGGACAGCAACGGCGACGGCGTCGGCGACCTCGCCGGCATCACGCAGCGGCTCGACCACATCGCGTCGCTCGGCGCCGATGCGATCTGGATCTCGCCGTTCTTCCGCTCGCCGATGCGCGACTTCGGCTACGACGTCACCGACTACTGCGACGTCGACCCGATGTTCGGCACGCTGGCCGATTTCGACGCGCTGGTGGCCCGCGCCCATGCGCTGAAGATCCGCATCCTGATCGACTTGGTGATCAGCCACACCTCGAAGGACCACCCGTGGTTCGTCGAGAGCCGCGCGAGCCGCGACAACCCGAAGGCCGACTGGTATGTCTGGGTCGACCCGCAGCCCGACGGCTCGCCGCCGAACAACTGGCTGTCGCTGTTCGGCGGCAGCGCCTGGCAATGGGAGACGAAGCGGCAGCAGTACTTCATGCACAACTTCCTGGCCTCGCAGCCGGACCTGAACTTCCACCACCCGCAGGTGCAGGACGCGGTGCTCGACGCCGCGAAGTTCTGGCTCGAGCGCGGCGTCGACGGCTTCCGGCTCGACACGGTGAACTTCTACTTCCACGACCGGCAACTGCGTTCGAACCCGCCGCAGCCGGCCGGGCAGTTCGCGGTCGGCGTGCCGCGGGCGAACCCGTATGCGCGGCAAAGCCACCTGTTCGACAAGACGCAGCCGGAGAACCTCGCATTCCTGCAGCGCTTTCGCGCGCTGTGCGATCGGTACCCCGGCATCACCACCATCGGCGAGATCGGCGACGACAACGAATACGCCACGCTGCGCGCGTACACCACCGGTGCGCGGTTGCACATGGCCTACACCTTCAACCTGATGACCGAGCGCCACGAGCCGCGCTACGTGCATGCAGTGCTCGCCGAGATGCTGGCCGAGGCCGGCGATGCCTGGGTGTGCTGGGCCTTGAACAACCACGACGTGGTGCGCGTCGTCACCCGCTGGGCCGGGCTCGGCCCGGCCGAACGCGTCGCGCCGCTGCTGGTCGGGCTGCTCGGCTCGCTGCGCGGTTCGATCTGCCTGTACCAGGGCGAGGAGCTCGGGCTGGCCGAGGCGGTGATTCCGTTCGAGCAGATCCAGGACCCGTACGGCAAGGAAATGTGGCCGGAGTTCGTCGGCCGCGACGGCTGCCGCACGCCGATGCCGTGGGTGGCCGCGGCACCGAATGCCGGCTTCACGAGCGGCGCGCCGTGGCTGCCGGTGCCCGACGGCCAGCGCCAGCGCGCGGTCGACGCGCAGGCGCCGCAGCCGATGTCGGTGCTGAACCGCTACCGCGCGTTCCTGGCCTGGCGCGCGACGCAACCGGCGCTGCGCCAGGGGTCGATGGCGCTGCTGCCGGCGCACGACCAGGTGGTCGCGTTCACGCGCGGTGACGGGGCGGACCGGATGTTGTGCGCCTTCAATTTGTCGGATCGGCCGGCGCGCGTGGCGCACGGGTTGTCAGGCTCTTGGCAGGCGGTCGCCGGGCATGGTTTCGGCGGCCGCATCGACGGCGGCGACATCGTGCTGGAGCCACAAGAAGCCGTCTTTGCGCGGCGATGATTTGAAGGAATCCCCATGTCCCAGATCCAGCTCCGCAAGGTCCGCAAGAGCTTCTCCAACGTCGCGATCCTCAACGACGTCGACCTGACGATCGCGCCCGGCGAGTTCTGCGTCTTCATCGGCCCGTCGGGCTGCGGCAAATCGACGCTGCTGCGGCTGATCGCCGGCCTCGACGACGTCAGCGGCGGCGAGATCGTGATCGACGGCCAGGTCGTCAACGAGCTCCCGCCGGCGCAGCGCAACGTCGCGATGGTGTTCCAGAGCTATGCGCTGTACCCGCACATGTCGGTGCACGAGAACATGGCCTTCGGGTTGCGCCACCACAAGCTGCCCGAGGCCGAGATCGAACGCCGCGTCGGCGAGGCCGCCGGCATGCTGAAGCTCGAAGCGCTGCTCGACCGCAAGCCGCGCCAGCTCTCTGGCGGCCAGCGCCAGCGGGTCGCGATCGGCCGCGCGATCGTGCGCCAGCCGAAGGTCTTCCTGTTCGACGAGCCGCTGTCCAACCTCGACGCCGCGCTGCGCATCAACACCCGCGTCGAGATCGCGCGGCTGCACCGCAAGCTCGGCAACGTCAGCATGGTCTACGTGACGCACGACCAGGTCGAGGCAATGACGCTGGCCGACAAGATCGTGCTGCTGCGCCCCGATGCGGCGGCCAAGGGCCTGCTGAGCGTCGCGCAGATCGGCCGGCCGCTCGACCTGTACCACCGGCCGCAGAACCGCTTCGTCGCCGGCTTCATCGGCTCGCCGTCGATGAATTTCCTGCCGGCCGCGGCGGTCGCCGGCGATGCGGCCCGGCTGGACTGCCGCCTGCCAGGCGGGCAGGCCTGCCGCGCCGCGGTCGACGCATCGCGGGTCGCCGCCGGCACCGAGATCACGCTCGGCGTGCGGCCAGAGCATGTGCTGCTCGGCCAGGGGGAAGGGCACGGCCACATCACCCACCTGGAGCACCTGGGCGAATTCAGTTACGCCTACGTGACCTGGCGTGACGACGAGCCGCCGCTGCTGGTGAAGGTGACCGACGAGTCGCTGAAGCTCGGCGACTCTGTCAGCTTCGAGCTGCCGTCGACGCAGCTGCATGCCTTCCTGCCGGATGGCGAGGCGCTGGCGCGGACGGCGGTGCACTGAAAAAGACCCGCGCCGGACCCGGCGCCGGTTTCGGCATGCCCGCAACGCCGGCGGTATCCAAACGTGAACAGGGTGAAAGGAGGCTTGTACCGAGCCCGGCGCGGGCGCTTCGGTGATGTAATCGGTGGCCGTTCTGGCAGGACCCGGGTTTCATCGTCCATGCGCGTGGTAGCCGTCATCAATCGCAAGGGAGGCAGTGGCAAGAGCACGCTGGCGACCCACCTTGCCGGCTATTGCGCCCGCCAGGGGCTCAAGGTGATGCTCGGCGACGTCGATCGGCAGCAGTCGTCGCTCGCGTGGCTGAAGCGCCGCACCGAGCAGCCGGTGGCCCAGGGCGCCCCGGTGGTCGGCTGGGCCGTCGACCCGCGCAGCGTGCTGCGCCCGCCCGCCGGCATCAGCCATGTCGTGATCGACACCCCCGGCGGCCTGCGCGACAGCGAACTGGCCCGCGTCGTGATGTATGCCGACGTGATCGTGATGCCGGTCTGCCATTCGGTCTTCGACCGCGAGTCCGCCGCCGCCTGCTACGAAGAACTGCAGACGCTGCCGCGCGTGGCCAGTGGGCGCTGCAAGGTCGCGATGGTCGGCATGCGGCTCGACGCCCGCACCAAGGCCGCCGAGCAAATGATCGAGTGGGCGGCGCAGGCGAATTTCCCGTACCTTGGCGCGTTGCGCGAGACGCAGGCGTATGTGCGCTGCGTCGAGCAGGGCGCGACGCTGTTCGACCTGCCGGCTGCCAAGGTCGAGGCCGATCTGGCGCAATGGAAGCCGATCCTCGCGTGGGTCGAGCAGGCCTGGGCGGCGGCCGCGAAGGCCGACGTGGTGGCCCGTGCCGCGGCGCGCATGACGGTGCCGCCGAGCGCGGCGCCGGCCACTGCGGCAGCGGCTGTGCCACGCGCTGCCCCGGCGCGCGTGGGCACCGCCGCGACGCGCGGCGTGCAGACCGCCGACCCGTTCGGTTCGCGGCCGACCAGCCCGCTGATCAAGGTGTCGTCCGGCGACCGCGGCATCGCGGGCCGCATCGGGCGCTTGTTCGGGGTGTTCAAGTCGTCGGGCTGACCCGGACCGTCGGTGCACTGCATCGGCCACGCTACATTGCGTGCCCATGCCCCTCACTTCCGACACGCTGCTCGGCGACCTGCTGAAGCGCGTCTCCCGTTCGTTCTACCTGAGCCTGCGCATGCTGCCGCCGGGCCTGCGTGCGCCGGTCAGCCTGGCCTACCTGCTCGCTCGCGCTGCGGACACCATCGCCGACACGCCCGGCCGCCCGGCTGCGCAGCGCCTCGCGCAGCTGCTGTCATGGCGCGACCAGGTGACCGCCAGCCTGCCCTGGCAGCCCATCGATGCCGGCGCCCCCGCCGATGCTGGCGAGGCCGCGCTGATGTCCGCCTTGCCCGAGGCCCTGGACCTGCTGCGCCGGCAGCCCGCCGCCGACATCGCCGACATCCGCCGCGTCGTCGCGACGCTGACCGACGGCATGTGCTTCGACCTGCGGCATTTCGAACAGGGCCGCGCCGGCGCACCGGTGCCGCTGCAGACCCGCGCCGAGCTCGACCGCTACACCTACCTCGTCGCCGGTTGCGTCGGCGAGTTCTGGACCGACATCGCGCGGCGCCACCGGCCCGAACTGCAGGCGTGGCCGCGCGACGAGATGGTTGCGAAGGGCGTCGCGTACGGCCAGGCGCTCCAGCTGACGAACGTGCTGCGCGATGCGGCCGAAGACCTCGCGAACGGCCGCTGCTACCTGCCGGCCGAGCTGCTCGCGCGGCATGGCCTGGCCGTCGCCGACTTGTCCGACCCGGCGCGCCGCGCGGCCGCCCGGCCGCTGCTGGCCGAGCTGAGCGCGCAGGCGCTGGCCGGCTACCGCACCGGCGCCGACTACGTGCTGCGCATCCCCGCCGGCAGCCTGCGCCTGCGGCTTGCGTCGCTGTGGCCGCTGATGCTCGGGCTGGCCTCGCTGGAGCTGCTGCTCGGTGCGCCGGGCTGGCTCGATCCGTCACAGCGCGTCAAGGTCACGCGCGGCGCGGTCTACCGGATGCTGCTGCGCTCGTTGCCGACCGCGTTGTCGACGGCCGCGCTGCGGCGCTGGACCGATGCCGCGCTCGCGCGCACCGCTGCGGCCTGCCGTGCCTGAGCTTTCCCAACCCCCTCGACGAGACTGCCGATGAACCGATCGCGATGGATGGCCACCACGGTGGCCCTGACCCTGGCCGTGACGACGATGGCCGCGCCGGCCGCCGAGCCGGTGCCGCCCTTCACCGGGCAGCACCACCCGTTCACGCCAACCAGCGGCAAGGTCGTCGGCGTCTACGTGCCGAACTGGCAGCCGCCGGCGCTGCTCGACCGCGTGCCGGCCGGCAATGTCACGCACCTGCTCTACGCCTTCCTGCACGTGTGCGGCCCGGGCCAGTTGCCGAAGGACGCGCAAGCCTGCGAGGGCAAGACCGATTTCCAGCTCGCCACCTCGGTGCGAGACGATGAGTTCGACGCCACCTTCGCCCGCTTCAAGCAGCGCGCGCCGCACGCCAGGGTGCTGGCGTCGGTCGGCGGCTGGGGCGGTTCGGACCCCTTCTTCCACCTCGCCAACGACCCGGCGCGGCGCGCGGTGTTCGCCGCGTCCGTCGCGCAGTTCCTGCAGACTCACCCGGCCTTCGACGGCATCGACATCGACTGGGAGCACCCGACGTCGAACGGCAGCGCCAACGGCGTCGCGCTCGGCACGCCGGCCGACGGCCAGGGCTATGCCGCGCTGATGGCCGACCTGCGCCGCGCACTCGACGGCCTGGCCGCGCAGACCGGCCGGCGCTACTTGCTGACCGCGGCGGTCAACACCACCGAATCGCTCGCGACGAAGGTTGACCATGCGGCCGCGGCCAAGGTGATGGACCTCATCTTCATGATGACCTACGACTTCGCCGGCGGCTGGACCCCGCTGGCCGGCCACCACACGCCGCTGGCCAGCCCGACGCCCGGCTCGAACGACAGCCTCGAAGGCGCGGTGCGCGTGATGACGAAGGCCGGCGTGCCGGCGAACAAGCTGGTGGCCGGCGTCGCGATGTACGGCCGCGGTTTCTCGGGCGTGAAGGGGCCGGGGCCGAACGGTTTCAACGGCGTGCCGCGCAGCGGCGTGTTCCCCGGCGCCGAAGGCGACATCACCTACCGCGAACTGGCCGACGGCTGGCTCGGCCGCAAGGGCACCGGCACGCAAGGCTGGAAGGCGGTGTTCGACCGCAGGACCCAGTCGTACACGCTGTGGAACGCGCGCACGCAGCAGATGATCGGCTACGACGACCCGCGCAGCGTGCGGCGCAAGGGGCGCTTCGCGGTCGCGCACGGGCTGGCGGGCGTCTTCGCGTGGGAGCTGTCGCAGGACAACGGCGACATCCTGAACGCGATGAACCTCGGGGTCGGGCAGACCCCGGAGCCCACCGCGAAGGCCGCCGTCAAACGGCCATGATCGACACGCTCTTCGTGACCAGGTAGGCCTCCATCGCCTCCGGGCCGCCTTCGGTGCCGTAGCCCGAATCCTTCACGCCGCCGAACGGCATCTCGGCCACCGGCGCGGCCGGCTGGTTGATCCACAGCATGCCGAGTTCCAGCCGCTGCGCCAGCTGGTGTGCGTTCTTGATCGAGCGGGTGAAGGCGTAGCCGGCCAGCCCGAACGGCAGGCGGTTGGCTTCGGTGATGGCTTCGTCGAGCGTCTCGAAGGTGCGGATCGCGGCCACCGGGCCGAACGGCTCGTTGTTGAACACGTCGGCGTCGAGCGGCACGTCGACCAGCACGGTCGGCGCGAAGAAGTTGCCGCTGCTGCCGACCCGCTCACCGCCGGTCGCGACGGTGGCGCCGCGCTTGCGCGCATCGTCGACCACCTTGGCCATCGCGCCCAGCCGGCGCGCATTGGCCAGCGGGCCGAGTGTCGTGCCTTCGGCCAGGCCGTCGCCGAGCTTCAGCTTCTCGGCATGCTGCACCAGCGCCGTCGCGAACGCATCCTTCAGGCTGCTGTGCACCAGGAAGCGCGTCGGAGAGATGCAGACCTGGCCGGCATTGCGGAACTTCGCGCCGCCGGCGGCCTTGACCGCGAGCGCGACGTCGGCGTCGTCGGCGACGATCACCGGCGCGTGGCCGCCCAGCTCCATCGTCACGCGCTTCATGTGGCGGCCGGCCAGCGCGGCCAGTTCCTTGCCGATCGGCGTCGAGCCGGTGAAGGTGACCTTGCGGATCACCGGGTGCGGGATCAGGTAGGCCGAGATCTCGGCCGGGTTGCCGAACACCAGCCCGAGCACGCCGGGCGGGATGCCGGCATCGACGAAGGCGGCCAGCAGCGCGGCCGGCGAGGCCGGGGTTTCTTCCGGCGCCTTCACCAGGAACGAGCAGCCGCTTGCGAGCGCGGCACCGAGCTTGCGCACGATCTGGTTGATCGGGAAATTCCATGGCGTGAAGGCGGCGACCGGGCCGACCGGCTCCTTCAGCACCAACTGCTGCGCGGCCAGGTTGCGCGACGGCACGATGCGGCCGTAGACGCGACGGCCTTCGTCGGCGAACCAGTCGATGATGTCGGCGCCGGCCATCACCTCGACTCGCGCTTCGGCGAGCGGCTTGCCCTGCTCCTGCGTCATCAGGCGGGCGATGCCGTCGGCGCGTTCGCGCAGCAGCGCGGCGGCGCGGCGCATCACGTTGGCGCGCTCATGCGCCGGCGTGACGCGCCAGGTCTCGAAGCCGCGCTGCGTCGCGGCCAGCGCGCGGTCGAGGTCGGCGGTGGAGGCGTGCGCCACCTTGCCGATCGGCGCACCGGTGGCGGGGTTCAGCACGTCCAGCGTCTTGCCGCCGGTGGCATCGACCCATTGGTTGTCGATCAGCAGTCGGGTGTCGGGGTAGGTGTCGAAGGTGGCGCTCATGGGGGCTCTTTCGAAGGCGGTTGCGGCGGAAGCGGGGGATTTTCCGTCAAGCGCATGACCGGTGCGGGAGGAGGGGGCTTGGCGCCGTGCCGAGCACGATCGTTGCTAGTCAGCGGAACCCTTCCTCTTCACACCCCAAGGAGTTCCATGAGCCGCCTCGACGTCACCGAGAAGATCATCGCCACCAAGGTCGCCCAGGGCCTGAAGTGGTCCGACGTGGCCGCGAAGGTCGGCCTGAGCAAAGAATGGACGACGGCCGCGTGCCTCGGCCAGATGACGCTGACGCCGCAGCAGGCCGGCGTGCTCGGCGAGATCTTCGGGCTGAGCGATGCCGAGCAGAAGTGGCTGTGCGTGGTGCCGTACAAGGGGTCGCTGCCGACCGCGGTGCCGACGGATCCGCTGATCTATCGCTTCTACGAATTGGTCAGCGTGTACGGCACGACGTTCAAGGAGTTGATCCATGAAGAATTCGGCGACGGGATCATGAGCGCGATCGACTTCAAGATGGACCTGCAGCGCGAACCGAACCCGGCGGGGGATCGGGTCAGCATCGTGATGAGCGGGAAGTTCCTGCCGTACAAGACTTATTGATGACATCCTCAAATCGACGGATGAGAGATGTTTTTTTTCGGCGCACGAGCTTGCGGGAGCAAGCCGGCTTCAGTTAACGTGCACCGCTTCGGTCACACCCTGACCGCGAATTGAATCGACAGGCGCCCACGAGCGCCTTTGTGCTGGAGGGATCGTCCGAGAAGTCCGTCGCTCATGCGAGCGGGGGCGTTCTCGTGCGTTCGGTGAACGAGGAATGACATGGTGAAGACGATGCGAGCCTTGCTGGCCTGCGTGCTGGTGACGATGTCTGCACAGGCGTCGGCGATTTACTCATGCGCCGGACCGGTGGGCTACCTGGGCGTTGATCAGAGCGGAATCCTGGCGGTGGCCTTGGTCGGCGCACCGATCCACAAGGTGTGCACGGTCGGAGCGCAAGGCGGATTCCAGATGGGGCCGGCGGGCTGCAAGCTGGTGTATGCCACGCTGCTGAGCGCACGTCTCGCGGGCAAGAGTGTGACGATCTACTACGACGACAACGGGTTCACCTGCGCCACGCTGCCGGCGTGGGGGAACGTGCCGACGATGTACTTCATCGAAGGGCCGAACTGATGCTTCGCTTGACATCGGCTGTTGCGAGCCGCCTTCTTCGCATGCTGCTTCTTGCGGGCTTCTGGTTCGCGGGCTCGAATGCCTGCGCCGCTGAAGGAAGCATCACCGGCTCCCTTCAATTCGTGGCGGTGATCCAGGCCAACGCCATCGGTCACCAGGCTGGCAATCTGGAAGTCCAGGTTGCGGGCGGCTTCATCGTCCCGACGGGCATGTCATGCGATCCGAACTACATCACCACGCTGAAGAGCGTCGATGCGGACAAGCGCATGTTCGGTCTGCTGTCGATGGCGTTGCTGGCGCAAAAGCCGGTCACCCTGTACATCACCGACAACCCGGCAGTGACTGCATTCCCCGGGCGTTGCAGTCTGATTGCCGTGACGCTGCAGCGGTGATGCCGTGCGTCAAGCCGCGCAACGCTGGACTCGTCGACATCTCGGAGTGGACATGAAGAGCGGATCTGGAAATTGCTGCCGAATCGCAGCAGGGATATGCAGGTGGGTGATGGCCTCCTGGTTGGTCGCAGGCCTGCCTGCATGGGCCTGGGATGGCGCGCCGAGCGGAAAGATCACGTCAATCGATGTGACAGCGGGCACGAACTACGCATTCCTGGTCTACCTGAATGGCGGCGGAGCGGCGCTGTGCACGAATGGAACCTCGTTTGCCTACCTCAATGAAGCGGACAGCAACTACAAGGTCTACGTTGCATCGCTGTTGATGGCGAAGGCTCAGAACTCGACGGTCACGCTGTTCGTCACCACCGAGAGTGGCTTCTGCCACATCGGGTACATCGGGGTCGGGACGTGAGCGCCGTCGAGCTGCGTGATCACGAGTTTCGGACTGGATGCCAATTGAGCTCACCTTCTCGAGCCAGTGTCCCTCGTCACCTGAATTGACCACCACCATCAACATGAACGTGTCTCTCTTCCTGCGTGCCAGGCTTCGGTTGGTCAAGAACGCAGACGCCGCTCCATTCCTGCTGGCACTTGCGCTGTCTTCGGTCGCATTGGGCGTATCGGCGCAAGGCCTCGTCGTCAGCGAAAGCGGCCAGGCCGTCTACAGCTACCCGATCGTCGTGCCGCCTGGCGTCGCGGGCATGGAGCCGAAGCTCAGCCTCGTCTACAACAGTGGCGGCAACAACGGACCCATCGGCGTGGGCTGGACGGTGCAGGGCATCTCGCAGGTCACGCGTTGCCCGAAGATCGAGCCGGTGGCGGTCAATGGCGCGGTGAAGCCGCAGATCACGCCGGTGCGCTACACGGCCGACGACAACCTGTGCCTTGACGGCCAGCGCCTGATCAAGGTCGACACCACCCAGACCCTGGTCGGCAAGGCGGCCGCCAGCCAGGCGACGCCGGCGCTGGGCCTGACGAGCGGCTTTGTCGAGTTCCGCACCGAGAACGACGGTTATTCGCGCATCCGTGCCAGCGGGATGGCCGGCAGCGGCGGCAGCGACAAGGGCCCCGCGACGTTCACGGTGCAGACCAAGGCAGGCCTGACGCAGGTGTATGGGCAGACGAGCATTCGCGGCGTCGCCACCTCCGATGCCGTTGCCTTGTCCGTGGGCGGTCAATTGCCAGGCGTGGCCACGGCCTGGATGCTGAAGAAGGTCGTTGACTCGGTCGGCAACGCGATCGAATTCGAGTACGACAACGCGACGCGCACCTGGGGAAGCAAGGGGCCAGGCGGCTTGGTCCTGCCGGGGCGGGAATGGAACCTGAAGCGGGTCTACTACGGCTGCAAGGATGCCGAGGGAAGCGCGTGCCCGCAGAGGCACCAGGTCGAGCTGGTCTACGAAGACCGTCCCGACAAGGCCGAGGCCTACCACCTGGGTTCCAAGGTCGTCAGCACGCAGTTGCTGAAGCAGGTGACGGTGTCCACCGGAGCAAGCGCCGTGCGCAACTACCGGATGACGCACGTCACGTCAAAGGCGACAAATCGGCAGTTGGTTCAGGCCATTGTCGAATGCGCTGGAAATGCGGCTGTCACCTGCCTGCCGGCGACGAAGTTCAACTATCCGGGCTTGGCCTCCGACGTGAACTACGTCGGCTCCACAACCTTCAACCTCGGCGGCTGGCCGCTGGTGAAGTTCGACGGATCGCGCGGCACGATCACCGGCGACTTCAACGGCGACGGCAAGACCGACCTGCTGCTGTGGACGAAGAATGCTGGCGTGAACGGCGAGGTCAACGAGCTGTGGCTGGCCGATGCGACGGTGCCGGGCAAGTACGACAAGGTGCCGTCTCTCGGTGACCTTGCCACTGTCAAGCTGGGGGACCTGCTGTCGGGTTACGACACGACGGTGGCCGACGTCAACGGCGACGGCCGCATGGACCTGATCCGCCAGTGTCGCGTGATGGCGACGACCTCTTGCCAAGGCGCCAGTCGGCCCCGGATGTGGCTTTCCATCTCCGACAACGACCCCGGCAACTCAGGCACATACGGGCAGTTCATCGAGATTCCGAACCCGGCTGCAACGGTCGAAGGCCCGCTATCGAGCGCGACCTACAACACGACGAACTATGTTTGCAAGGCCTGGAACGGCCAACCGGATGCTGTTGCGCCGCAGGTCGAGTCTCGTGCCCAGGAGGCGTTCTGGCAGGACTTCGACGGCGACGGTCGCCTCGACCTGGTGACCTTCGAATGGGTCACGCAATCGCGGCTGCCGACCGGTTGCAACTTCACGATCCCGCCGGAGCTGAAAGTCTTTCGCTACTACGTGGGCAACGGGGCGGGGCAATTCGTGCTGAAGCAGCAGACGGCGATGACGACACCGCTGCATACCCTTGACACCAGCGCGAACGCCGGCATGTCGTTCGTCGAAACGATGGACGTGAACGGCGACGGCCGGCTGGATGTGCTGGCCGTCAACAACCGATGGATGCAAGGCGACGACGGACTCTTCCACGAGACCCTGGTCGGGATCGATCCGGCGCCACTGGCGGGAACGGCGGCACGCATGCTCGTCGTCGATGCCAACAGCGACGGCAAGAGCGACGTGATCCTGATGGACCCCACCACGACGCGCACCGTGCCAAGCCCGATCCCGCCCGGCCAGAGCGGCACGCCGAACAGCGTGCCTGCGAACCCCCATGAAGCACGCCTGTTCATCAACCAGGGTGGGACCTTCGTGCGAGACGACCGGCCGCTGGACTGGCTGAAGGCGTGGGGCAAGACATCGTGGAATGTCCCGATCGGCGACGGCAGTACCGGCGTGGCGGGAGGTCCTCGCTTCTTCGCGTTCGGCAGCGGTGCCGCCGGGTCGATGCCGTTGGACATCAACGGCGACGGCCTGATCGACTTCATGGCTTGGACCGGAGAGGACGAGCGCCACGACTTGCGCTTCTTCACCAGCCTGGCCGGCACTGACGGCGGCAAGCCGGACGGCAGTTTTGCGGCTGTGTCGAGCACCGACCGGGGGCGCTATGGCCTGCCGGAGATGGCCACGGGCGGCGTCACCTTCCTGTCCGGCGACTTCATGGGCCTCGGCAGCGTCGGCTTCATCCGGATGCAGGACGGGGGCAACAACAACCTGTGGTACCGAAACGGGCCGCCGCCTGACGTGATGAACATGGTGACGAACCTGTCCGGCGTGAGCACCTGGATCAGCTATTCGTCGACTGGCATGGCCAGCGCCGGGCTCGTCGTCGGCAACAACTCGCCGGTGGGAGCGGGCGTGTATGCGAACACGCGTCCACCGATCGACCTGGGCGGCATCACCGATCCGCAGGCACGCGCTGACAAGGCCGGCAAGCACACCTGGCCGACGCACCATGCCCATCCCGCGCAATGGCTGGTGGCCACGACGAAGCAGCAGAGCATCAGTGGCGTCGACATCGCGAACCTCGGCGTCACGACGGCGTTTGCCTACGTCGGCATGAAGTCCGACCTGTCGGGTGGCGGCGACCTCGGGCTCGAGTCGGTGACGAAGTACTTCCCGTACGCCAACGGCGGGATGATGGCGTCGACCACCGAGTACCTGCAGCCGCTGAACAGCGAGACCGGGCAGGAGGGCACGCAGCGCAAGCAGTTCGTTGGCATGCCCAAGTGCACCTACACGCGCCACATCGCAGACTGGGTGCCGAACGCACCGCCGTCGAACGTGGTCCAAAAGGACGTCGACAACAGCCGCAACGTGCGGCCTGGTTCGCCGAGGCAGTTGCCTAAGGCCTTGGGTGCCGGCACGCAGTCGACGGCCGGCACCGGCGTCAACAGCGAATGCTTCGATGTCGACGGTGACGTGCCCGACAAACCCGACAAGGCCGCCGGCGGGTGGGGCTCACAGATCATCAACATGACGACCTACGTGTACTGCGATGTCCAGTCGCAGGCCAGCGGTTCGTCGGCCACCTGGCTGACACCGTGCGGCACCACCGAGGCGGTCAAGCGCCCGTACCAGATGCGCTCTGTCGAGCGAACCTGGGACCTGGGCAATCCTACGCTGAAGGTCAGCAAGGTCGACACCGTCAACTCGACGATGACGCCCTATGGTGACGTCGGCAACGCGACGATCACGACCACGGGCTATGGCGTGGGCGGCAGGGTGGAACCGGTCGTGGTGACCAAGTCGACGACCAACACCTACTTGAGCGGGGACGGTGGATCGAGCCGCTTCGTCGACGGAAACCGATGGTTCCTGGGGCGACTGGGCAGCAGCACCGTGGTGTCCTCCACGAACCTGACGCAGCCTCTCGATCGGAGTGACGCGAACCTGAATGCTGCGGCGAAGGCCACGCAGGATCCTGCGTTGAACGGCACGCCGACGAAGTTGATCCGGCCTGAAGTGCTGATGACCATCCTGCAGTTGCTGCTGGAAGACTGAGCCGCGCCATGTCTGATCTCCACACGACCCTTCCCCGCCTGCTGGGCACCCTGGCCGCGCTGGCGTTGGTCGGCGCGAATGCGCTGGCCCAGACCCTTCCGGCGCCCGCCTTCACCGAGACGCGCTCGAGCAAATTCGACTACGACGACACGACGGGGCTGCTGATCGAAGAGCAGATCGAGCCGGACAATGCCGCGTTGTGCGTCAAGACGCGCTACCAGCTGGACGCGAACGGCAACCGGAAGCAGACGACGACCTCGAACTGCACCAGTTCTCCGCCGCAGGGCGCGTCGTTCGCCGACCGGACCGCCAACGCGTCGTACAGCAATGCGGGCCAACCGGACGGAACACTGGACGGCGGTTACGTCACCAGCGCCTGGAATGCGCTCGGTCACAGTGAAACCAAGCTCGTGCACCCAGGGTTCGGGCAGGTAAGCTCGCTGACCGGCCCGAACGGCCTGAAGACGACGTGGGAGTTCGACGCGCTCGGCCGCAAGGTGAAGGAAACGCGGGCGGACGGCAGCTTCAGCCAGCTGTGGTACTGCTACGTCCAGTTCGTGGCCAACCACAACAGCAATACGCAAGGATGCCCTGGAACGATCGGTTCGCCGATGCCGAACCTGCCGGCGACCGACCCGAAGCCGGCCCTCGCACTGAGCTTCGTGCACACCCAGTCGTACGGCGCGAATGGGGCGGTCAGCGGGCCGTGGACGCGCGTCTACCAGGACATGCGCGGCCGCACGATGCGCAGCGTGACGCAGGCGTTCGACGGCGACAGCAGCACCGCGGGCAAGCTGATCGTCGCCGACACGTTCTACAACCAGAACGGCGCAGCGGTGCTGACGACGCAGCCGTACTTCCTGGACACGCTGAGTTCGGGGATCAACGGCAGCGCGCACGGTTTCACCTACACGCAGTTCGACGTGATCGGCCGGCCGGTGGCGGTGTACACGGCCGACAACGGCGAAGGCAGCGAGTCGATCGCCGACGCAGCGCTGGTGACCGAGTTGACGGCCTACGGCCATGCCCCGGGTGCGATGCAGTTCACGGTGGTGCGCTACGCCTACGAAGGCGCGAAGACGACGGTGACGCGGCGTGGCCGTCCCGTTGCGGGACAACCGGACAGCCCATTTCAGATCGACATCCAGTGGCGCGACCCGCAAGGCCACGTGGTGCTGGCCGAAGACGCACAGCATGCGCAGACCGCGTTCCTCTACGACGCGCAAGGAAGCCTGGTGACCACCGTGGATCCGCTGGGCAACCGCGTCGAAGTGCGTTACGACGGACGCGGCCGCAAGGTCGCTATGCGCGACCCGAACAAGGGCTACTGGACATATGGCTACAACGCGCTGGGCGAGCTGACATCGCAGCAGAGCCCCAACCAGCGTGCCGCCGGAACGACCAGCACGCTGGCCTATGACGTGCTCGGGCGCCTGGTCGAGAAGTTGACGCCGGAGTTCAAGACCAGCTATCTCTTCGACACGGTCACCGGTGCCGCCAATGGTGCGGCCTGCCTGTCCGGCGCGGGCGGCGCGAACGCCACGAAGGGCAAGCTGTGCGGCAGCAGCACGACGCACGGCGTGGTGCGCTCGACGGTGTACGACCGCTACCTGCGGCCGCTCAACGAAACCACCGCGATCAGCCCCGACCCGCGCTACGTGCAGAAGACCTTCACGCAGAGCCTGGAGTACGACGCGAATTTCGGCCGGCTGGTGAAGCAGACCTGGCCGACTGGCGTCAGCGTGCAGTACGGCTACACCACGCTCGGTGCGATGCAGACGGTGCACAACGGCAGCGGCTACGCCTACTGGACGGCGCAGCGGGTGAACGCCTGGGGCAAGGTGGAAGACGCGTTGCTGGGCCATGGCGTCAGCAGCCACACGCGCTTCGATCCGGTGAGCGGGCGCGTCACCGACGCGGCCGCCGGGACAGGCACCGACATCACCAATGCGGTGGCGATGAACGTGTTCAAGCACCGCTATGTGTGGGATGCGCTGGGCAACCTGACCACGCGCACCGATGTGAACGGCGCGGGCAATGGCGATGCGAGCGAGGTGTTCGTCTATGACGAGCTGAACCGGCTGACGCAATACCAGACGACGAACCCGGGTGGCCAGACGCAGAACGTGACGCTGGCCTACAACGCGATCGGCAACATCCTGTCGAAGAGCGATGTCGGCTCGTACGTGTACCCGGCCAGCGGCCAGCCGTTGCCGCATGCGGTGAGCTCGATCCGCGCCCGCGCCGGCGGGCCGGCCTACAGCGCCGACTACGACTACGACGCGCAGGGCAACCTGACGCGGGCGTTCGGCGACGCGCGCTACCGCACCATTCGCTACAACAGTTTCAACCTGCCGCAGGGCGACGGCTACACGCCTGGGATCGTCGGCGTGAGCAGCAGTGGCGTCGCGCCCAGTTATGACTGGGTGTATGGCGAAGCCGAGCAACGGCTGATCGAGTTGCGCAAGACAAGCCGCGGTACTCGCACCACGTGGAGCCTGCATCCCGATGGCGCGAACGGCCTGAGCTACGAGCAGGAGATCGACGAGAGCGGGGTCGCGACGAACCGGCACTACATCAGCGCCGGCAATTCGACCGTGCTGTTGACGACGACCACCGCGGCGCCGACGACGGTGAGCAAGCTGGAGTACTGGCACAAGGACCACCTCGGCTCGACGGTGGCGGTGACGGTGGCCGGTGGTGGCGACTGGCGCAGCCTGGTGAAGACGATCCGCTACGCGTACGACCCGTGGGGCAAGCGCCGCTATGCGAGTGGCGCGACAGACCCGGCGAACGCGCTGATCGGCGACTACCACGGCGGTTCGCCGGATGCGGCCAACGGCACGGACCGCGGCTTCACCGGGCACGAGCACCTGGACGACCTCGGCGTGATCCACATGAACGCGCGGCTGTACGACCCGATGATCGGGCGCTTCATGCAGGCCGACCCGGTGGTGGGCGATCCGTTCGACATCCAGACCTACAACGGCTACAGCTATGTCTACAACCGGCCGCTGAACACGGTGGATGCGGATGGCAAGTGCCCGGTGTGCGCGGCGTTCATCGTCGGCGCGCTGATTGCGCGAGCAGCAGGCATCATCGATCAGCAGCAGATGCGGATGGTGATCAGCATTGCGGTGGCGGCTTGGCTTGGACCGATGGGGCCGCAGATGGGTTGGCTTGGTGCCGGCCATGCCGCGGCGACTGGATTCGTGTCGGGTGCCATAGCCTCGGGCGACGTGAAGGGTGGACTGCAAGGCGCATTCTCAGGGGCGGTGTTCTTCGGCATCGGGCAGGCTGCAAACTCATTGGCGGGCAAAGGTAGTCTTGCCAGCAATAGTGGCGCATGGAGCAACGGTGGTATCGGCCGTGCAGCAATGCACGCGGCAGGTGGCTGTGTCACCACCGTTGTTGGTGGCGGGAAATGCGGGACGGGTGCTGCCGCAGCGGGCTTCGGGAAACTGATCAACTCAAATCTGTCCCAGGTGGACAACGAGATGTTGGGAACGATGCGCGCCGCGATTGTCGGAGGGACCATTTCGACGATAGGGGGTGGCAAGTTTTCAAACGGTGCGCAAACGGGGGCATTTCAGTATATTTTCAACCATATGATCACGCATCATTTGGCTCAAAACTATACGTTGGATTTCAACAGGCCGCGGATAAGTGATTTCTTCAAGGATCTCTTTATGACTGCAGGCGACAAGTTGGGCGAATGCGGCAACAAGGTCATGACCTGTACTGAGATTATTTCTGCAAATGAGCGCGAACTGAACAAGGTTTCTCCGAAGGTTGGGGATAATGAGCTGGTATCGGACAGGGCGAGAAAGGCCGCCAACGAGCTTGATGCGCAACTCAAAGGGGTCGCCGAAAAGATGCATCTTCGTACCGGTACAGTGGGTGGTATCAACCGCCAGGAGTTAGAGGCGTATATTGGTGAAATCGGCTCCAATGTCGGAATTGCGCATAACTACCTTCGAGTTTATGGTGAGTTTCCGTACCAGACACTCGAACGTTTGGATAAATTGTCTGGTTATAAAAAGCCGCCGCCGGGGGAGTGATCGCCATGCTTGTTGACCCCAAGTCTTTCACATTCCGTTGGAGTGGTGCATTTTGCGCCGCAGCAGGGGGGGTTATTCAATTCCTCTGCTTGATTGCAGTTGGATTTCGCGAGTTCGGTGTTTATTGGGTTTCGAATTTCTTGTCAGCGGCTGCCGCGGGAATGCTGTTGTTTTTGGCTGCTTGGCTTGTCTCGCGATCGGATCATGCGGCAAGGCGAGTTCTTGTCGTTATATTGGTTGGGCTGACTGGGTTCGGGGTGTATTTTTTTGACGCGAGGCCATATTTTTCAGAAGGGTATTCTGGGATTGCGATCTTGTACATTTTTTCGTGGTTGTATCTATTTTCTCTGCAATTATCTTTTGTTGTCGGGGTGGCGGTGGCGATTTTCCATTTGAAGTGGAAGTCCGCCGAGTTTTTCACCTGTGCGGTGATATGTGCCTGCGCCGTTTTGGTCGCTCCATATATTGGCTTGGGTGTCGTAAGGGGTGGGAGTTTTCTGCTACTTGGCACTAGGTAGACACGCCCGTGACTTTGTTTGAGTGGCAAGCTAGGTTGCACGACCCACCCCGTTTTGCGCGGCACTTACCCCACAGGCCGAGGCGGCCGACGCCGTCCGCATTGGGGCTGACAAGACCCAGGGCTGCGCTCATCGGGAGGATTCATGCAACCACGCTCCATCGTCGGCAGGGCTGACGGGCTTCACACCGTCGTGCCCCTCGCGATCACTTCGGATCACGCCTGGAACCAACAGTGCATCACAGCCGTGCCTCATACAAGGAACAAGGAGAAGTAGTGAACAGGGTTTGGGCATTGGGATCGGCTGCTGCATTGGTCTGCGGCTCAGCGAACGCAGCAACCGAATGCACGGAGACCGTCACGCAGGTCTTCAACCACTCGAATGGCGACGTCTACTTCTCGACCGACAAGACCTGCAAGACCGGTTGGTGCCAATTGAACGGCACTGGGGAGTTCGTCAAGCGTGGCTACGCGATGCTGCTGACCGCCCAGCTGACGGGCAAGCAGGTGGGATTCTGGTGGCCGCAGTTGGCGAGCTGCACTCAGAATGTCACCTACGCCAGCCCCGAATACATGTGGACGAGACCGTGAGGCCGGCTTGTCGGAGGCCTTGCCGATCACCGAGGGTGCTGCGTCTTCGTGATGAGTGAGCAGTGCTCTTGCCGCACGGAATGTCTTCAGGCGGGTGAGTTGCATGTCTGCTTTCGAGGTGAATGCGGGATGTTGCCGCCACGCGGCACCATGGCCCGGATTTTTCTCCGCATTTATGCGCGACACTCCTGCCTCACCGGGCGTCATCCGGTTTCGCGCTCCAGCCCAAGGCTCCACAAGACCTCGCGGTGCGCTTCACGGGAGGACCCCATGCAGCTGACCCACTTCATCGCCATCGACCCCCTGCCGAGCCGCATCGTTGCCGCTGGTTGACCGGCCGCTGTCCCACTGTCCCCGTGCGTGTGCTTGAAACGCGATGATGTCGTCCCTCAGGAATCGGTCGTGGAACTGGGCGTTGTCCCGGCAGTGGCATCAGGCCCGGCTGCCGTGGCTGGCCTGGGCGCTGAGCGTCATCGCGGGGCTCGCGGCGGTGGCCGCGGCCGGCGCCTGGGTTTACTTCCAACAGCGTCAACTGGTCGATGCTCGTCGTGAGCTGGTCGCGCTCCAGGCCCGCCCCGCGCCGCCCGCACCCAGCTCCCCCGCCGAGCCCGAAGCCGACTTCGCCCGCCGCCTCCCGCCTGACACCAACACCGCCACCTGGGTCAACGACCTGCAGCGCGCGGCCGCGCAACTGGGCGTCACCGTCGTCGGCGTCACCGATGCACCGCGCGCCGCCACCACCACGCTGCTCGGCCGCCACGACCTGCAGCTCACGCTGCGCGGGGCTTATCCGCAGATCAAGCTGGTGCTGAAAGAGCTGCTCGACCGCCACGCCGGCAGCACCGTCAACCGCCTCAACCTGCGCACGATGACCAACCCGGGCGATGTCGAGGCCTCGGTCTCCGTCACCCGCTGGAGCCGGCCTGTGCCGACCCCGGCCCCGACTGCCTCGGGAGCCGCACGCTGATGGCCCTCGGACGAGGTCTCTCGTGGGCGCTCGGCAGCACGCTGGTGCTGACCGCGCTGTCGCTGTGGAGCTCGAAAGAGGCGCCCACGCTGGTCGCCGCCGCCGTCCGCGACGACGGCAGCTTGCCGCCCGGTACCGCCGCGCCCACGCCGCGCCCAACGGACCGCGCCCTCTGGACCGGCGCCGCCGACGCCACCACCCCGCTGCCCACGCAATGGCCCGCGCAAGCACTCGAGCCCGCCAAGCGCGACCTCTTCCAGCCGGTGCTGCCCCCCGCGCCGCCCCCGCCGCCTGTCGCCAAGGCCCCGCCGCCGGCCCCGCCCCCGCCACCCCCGCCGCCGATGGCTCCGCCGATGAACTACCGCTTCTACGGCCAGATGGTGACGCCGGAGGGTGGCCACATCGTGTTCCTCGTGAAAGGCAACGCCGCCCCGATCGAGGTCACCGCGAAGCAGACGCTCGATGACGGCTATGTCGTCGAGTCGATCACCGACGACGCGGTGAACCTGGTCTACCCGTCCCTCGGGCAGCGTGCCGTCGTCGGCATCTCGCCACCGCCGCCATGAACGCCTGCCGCTCCATGAGTCCGATGACCCGCCTCACCCGCTTTCTCTCGTCGCGCAGCATCGTGCTGGTCGCGGCCGCCGTGCTGGTGCTCGCCGGCTGCGCCGAGCAACGCTTTCGCGACCAAGCCCAGCAGCAGCTGCGCGCCGGCAACTACGAGCAGGCGCTGAGCCAGTTCGAGGCCGGCCTGAAGGAATACCCCGGCAGCACCACGTTGCGCAGCGGCCAGGTGCAGGCGCGCACCGAAGCGCTCGCCCGGCTGATCGCCGAGTCGGCCGCCGCGCGCGCCGCCGGCCGCTATGCCGACGCCGAGCGGCTGCTGCGCCGCGCCAAGGGCCTGGAGCCGAGCAGCAGCCGCATCGACGACCTGCTGGCCGACCTCGCGACCGAGCAGCGCCAGCGCGCCGCGCTGGTGGAGGCCGAGCGCCTGCATGCCGACCAGCAGACGGCCGCCGCGCTGAAGATCGTCGAGCAGGCGCTGAAGGACAACCCGCGCAACCCCGACCTGCTGGCCTTCCAGCGCCGTGTCGAGGTGGGCGTGCGCCAGGCCCAGTTGCTGGCCTCGCAGAAGGGCCTGGCCGAGAACCGGCCGATCTCGCTCGATTTCCGCGACGCCGGGCTGCGCACCGTGCTCGACGTGGTGTCGCGCAACAGCGGCATCAACTTCATCCTCGACAAGGACGTGCGGCCCGACAGCCGCGTCACCGTGCTGCTGCGCTCGGCCCGCGTCGAAGACGCGATCGACCTGATCGTCAGCACCAACCAGCTGGCCAAGAAGGTGATCGACAGCCAGACGCTGCTGATCTACCCGAACACGCCCGAGAAGCAGCGCGAGCACCAGGAGCAGGTCGTCAAGGTGTTCTACCTCGCGAGCGGCGAAGCCAAGGGTGCGGCGGCCTTCCTGCGCTCGATGCTGCGCATCCGCGACCCCTATGTCGACGAACGCACCAACATGCTGGCGCTGCGCGATTCGGCCGAGAACATCCAGCTCGCCGAACGGCTGATGGCGCTGTACGACACGCACGAGCCCGAGGTCATGATGGACGTCGAGGTGCTCGAGATCCGCAGCACCCGCCTGACCGAGCTCGGCATCAAGTTCCCCGACACCTTTGCGCTGACGCCGCTGCCGCCGGCAGGCGCCAGCGGCCTGACGCTCGGCAACGTGCGCAACCTCACGCGCGACAACATCGGGCTGACCGTCGGCGGGCTGCTGGTCAACCTGCGGCGCGAGGTCGGCGACTTCAACACGCTGGCCAACCCGCGCATCCGGGCCCGCAACAAGGAGAAGGCGAAGATCCTGATCGGCGACAAGCTGCCGGTGATCACGGTCACCACCGGCACCGGCAACTTCATCTCCGACAGCGTCAACTACATCGAGGTCGGCCTGAAGCTCGAGGTCGAACCGACCATCTATGCCGACGACGACGTCGCGATCCGCATCGCGCTCGAGGTCAGCTCGCTGGCCGGCCAGGTCAAGACCAACTCCGGAACGCTCGCCTACCAGATCGGCACCCGCAACGCGTCGACGCTGCTGCGCCTGCGCGATGGCGAAACACAGATCCTGGCCGGCCTGATCAGCAGCGAAGACCGCTCGAACGCGAGCCGCGTGCCGGGCCTGGGCGACCTGCCGGTGCTGGGCCGCGTGTTCTCCAGCCAGCTCGACGATTCGTCGCGCACCGAGCTGGTGTTGGCGATCACGCCGCACGTGGTGCGCAACCTGCGCCGGCCCGATGCGAACGAGACCGAGATGTGGGTCGGCACCGAAGCCTCGCCGCGCCTGCGCGCGGCCGGCGGGCGCCTGGGCGCGGCACCGGCCGCCGCCGGCGCGGCCAGCGCGCCGGCGGCAGGCCGCGCGGCGTTGCCGGCCGGGCCCGTCGCCGCCGATGCGCAGCGGCCCGCCGAGGCGCCGGCAGCGGCCGCCACGTCGGGCCTGAGCTGGAGCGCGCCGCGCGAGGTCAAGGTCGGCGACACCTTCGTCGCCACGTTGAACCTGAACACGCCGGTGCCGTTGCGCGGCATGCCGGTGCAGGTCTCGTTCAGCAAGGACACGCTGTCGCTGGTCGACGTCGACGAAGGCGACCTGTTCCGCCAGGGCGGCGCCACCACCAGCTTCAGCCGCAGTGCCGAGGCCGGGCAGGGGCGCTTCAATGCCGGCGCGATCCGCAACCAGGCGACCGGCGCCTCGGGGCAGGGCAGCCTGCTGAGCGTGCGCATGAAGGCCACGGCCGCCGGCACCGCCGAACTGAGCGTCACCGGCGCGCAGCCGCTGGGCATCGATGCGCCGGCGGCGGCGCCCGGCTTGCCGCCGCCGCTGCGGGTGATCGTCAAATGACGCTGCAGCGCCGGCGCGGCTACACGCTGATCGAACTGGTGGTGGTGCTCGCGGTGCTCGGCCTGCTGGCCGCCGCGGTGTTCCCGCTGGCCGAGATCACGCTGCAGCGCGAACGCGAGCGCGAGCTGAAGCAGGCGCTGTGGCAGATCCGCGAGGCGATCGACGCCTACAAGCGCGCCAACGACAAGGGCCAGCTCGCGCACCCGCCCGGCAGCAGCGGCTACCCGCCGAGCCTGCAGGTGCTGGCGGCCGGCGACAGCAGTGCGGCCGTGCCGGGGCAGCGGCTGGTGTTCCTGCGCCGCGTGCCGCGCGATCCGTTCGCCAGCCCCGAGCTGCCGGCGGAGCAGACCTGGGGCCTGCGCAGCTTCCAGTCGTCGGCCGAGCAGCCGCGGGCCGGCGACGATGTCTACGACGTGTTCTCGCGCTCGACGCGGGTCGGCCTGAACGGCGTGCCGCTGAAGGACTGGTGATGGACAGGCCACGCGGTTTCACGCTGATCGAGCTGATGGTGGTGATGGCCGCCATCGGCCTGCTGCTGGCGGTGACGGTGCCGCGCTATACCGAGCACGTCGACCGCGCGCGCGAGGTCGTGCTGCGCCAGAACCTGGCAGCCACGCGCGACGCGATCGACAAGTTCTACAGCGACCGCGGCCGCTACCCGGCGGCCTTGCAGGAGCTGGTGCAGGCGCGCTACCTGCGCCAGCTGCCGCTGGACCCGGTGACCGACCGCGTCGACAGCTGGGTGCTGGTGGCGCCCGACGGGAATGGCGGCGGCGGCGGCGGGACTGGCACCAGCGCAGGCGCCAGCGTGTCCGACCTGCACAGCGGCGCCGCCGGCGTGTCGCGCGACGGGAGCCCGTATGCGAGCTGGTAGCCGCCGCCCCGCCCGCGCCACGGCCGGCGGCTTCACCTACGTGCTGGTGCTGCTGCTGGTCGCGCTGATGGGCCTCGGCCTCGCGGTGGCCGGCCCGCGCTGGTCCGACGCGGCGCAGCGCGACCGCGAAGACGAGCTGCTGCGCATCGGCAGCCTCTACGCACAGGCCATCACCCGCTACCACGAGGCCTCGCCGGGTTCGCTGAAGCAGTACCCGCCGTCGCTCGACAGCCTGCTGCAGGACACGCGCTACGTCGGCACGCGCCGCCACCTGCGCAAGCTCTACACCGACCCGATGCAGCCGGGCCAGCCGTTCGCGCTGGTGCGCGGGGCCGATGGCGGCATCCGCGGCGTGCACAGCACCAGCGATGCGCAGCCGCTGCGCAGCAGCCTGCCGCCGATGGACGGCGTGGCCGAGATGCCGCCCGCCTCAAAATACAGCCAATGGATCTTTCTCGCGAAGCCGCAGCCATGACCCCACGCGCCCTGTCCCATCCCGCCCGTCGCCGGCCGTTCCGGTCGAGCGGCTTCACGCTGCTGGAGCTGCTGGTGGTGATCCTGATCATCGGGCTGCTGACCGGCATCGTCGGCCCGCGCTTCCTCGGCCAGATCAGCCGCTCGGAGGTCACCGCCGCGAAGGCGCAGATGGACGCCTTCGACAAGGCGCTGCAGGCCTACCGCATCGACACCGGCCGCTACCCGAGCACCTCGCAAGGCCTGCAGGCGCTGCTGACGGCGCCGTCGGACGAGCCGCGCTGGCACGGCCCCTACCTGCGCGACCAGCTGCCGCAGGATCCCTGGGGCATGCCCTACCAGTACCGCTCGCCGGCCACCACGGCGGGCAAGGACTTCGACCTGCTGAGCCTCGGCAAGGACCGGGCGCCCGGCGGCACCGGCGACGACGCCGACCTGCAGCGCTGACACCGACACCGACGCTGGCCCTTCGCGTGCACTACAAGGTCCGCTACTACGACCCGACCCAGGCCGCCGTGCTGGAGCGGTCGGCGCACGCCGATTCGCTGCAGGCCTTGCAGGCCGGGATCGCGCAGGAGGGGCTGGTGTTCGTCGGCGCCGACCTGCAGGCCGAGGCGCGCCAGCGCACGCCGGCCTTGTTCGCCGGCGCCCAGGCCTTCAACGTGGCGTGGTGGTGCCGCGAGCTGCGCACGCTGCTGCAGGCCGGCATGACGGTGGTCGAGGCGCTGGAGACGCTGCAGGCGCAGTCGTCGCTGGGCGCGCGCGGCGACATCCAGTCGCGCCTGCTGCAATCGCTGCGCGAAGGCCGGCCGCTGTCGAAGGCGATGCAGGAGGCGCAGGCCTTCCCGGCGGTGCTGGTGGCCAGCGTGAAGGCGAGCGAGCGCACCAGCACGCTGGCCACCGCGCTCAGCGACTTCATGGCGCACGACGAGATGATGACCACGCTGCGCAAGCAGGTGGTCAGCGCCGCGATCTACCCGGCGGTGGTGGTCGCGCTGGGCCTGCTGATCACGCTGTTCCTGCTGCTGTTCGTGATCCCGCGCTTCTCGGGCATGTACGTCGATTTCCACGGCACGCTGAGCGTTCCGACGCGGCTGCTGCTGCTGTTCAGCCACGCGGTCGCGGCCCACACCGCGGCGGTGATGACCGGCCTCGCGGTGCTGGTCGCGGCGACGGTCGCGTGGGTGCGCTCGGGTGCCGCCGCGCGCAGCCTGGCGGCGCTCGCCGGCGCCATCGGCCCGCTGCAGCGGCAGTGGGATCACTTCCGGCTCGCCAAGCTCTACCAGTCGCTCGCGCTGATGTTCCGCGGTGGGTACACGCTCGACGAGGCGATGGGCATCTGCGAGACGCTCGGGCTCGGCCCGCGCATGACCGGCGCGATCGCGCAGGCCCGCGTCGACCTGTCGCGCGGCAAGCGGGTGTCGGCCACGCTGTCGCAGGCCGGGCTGACCGACACCGTGGCCGAGCGCCTGCTGGCGGTGGGCGAGCGCACCGGCAGCTTCGACGTGGTGCTGCAGACCATCTCGCAGCGCCATGCCGCCGCGTTCACCACCTTCGTCGAGCGGGCGACGCGGCTGGTCGAGCCGATCCTGCTGCTGCTGGTCGCGCTGCTGGTCGGCGGCATCGTCGTGATGATGTACATGCCGATCTTCGACATCGCCAATGGAGTGCGTTGAGTCATGAGCGAACCCTTGTCCGCCACCATCGCCGCGGCCCGCCGGCAGCACAAGGCCGGGGCCGGCAGCGTGCTCGACGTGCTGCTGCGGGCCGCGCCGGCCGGCGACCTGGGCCGCCGGCTGCGCGAGGAGGCCGGGGTCGAGGTCGTGACGCGGGCCGAGCAAGCCACCGCCGACTGGTCGGTGCTGACGATGGAGATGGCCGCGCAGTCCCGTTGCGTGGTGGTGGGCGCGTCGGTCGACGGCAGCGTGCAGCGCTGGCTGGCGATGGAGGACCCGTGGGACGACGCGAAGCTGCGCCGCATCTGCATCCGCATCGGCGAGCCGCTGCAGCCGGCGGCAGCCAGCGGCGAGGCGATCCGCTCCTGGCTCGGCGAGTCGCCAACGCAGGGCCAGGCCGCCATGCGCGATGAAGCGAGCAAGCCGACCGCGGTGGCCGACGGTCCGATCGTCGGCTTCGTCGACGGTGCGATCCGCGCCGGCTTCCAGGTCGGCGCCAGCGACATCCACTTCGAATGCGACCGCGCCGGCGTCACGGTGAAGCACCGGCTCGACGGCGTGATGGTGCGCTTCGCCCGGCTCGACGGCGCGGTGCAGGCCGAAGAGGTCATCTCGCGCATCAAGGTGCTGGCGCAGCTCGACATCACCGAGCGCCGGCTGCCGCAGGACGGCCGCTTCCGCATCGACATCCAGGGTGGCCGCGTCGACCTGCGCGTGTCGATCATGCCCAGCGTGTTCGGCGAAGACGCGGTGCTGCGGCTGCTCGACAAGGCGCAGCTGCGCTCCACCGATGCGTCGGTGACGCTCGACCTGCTGGGCTTCGACGAGAGTGGCGCCGCGCTGATCCGCGAGCTGTCGATGGCGCCCAGCGGCATGATGCTGGTCACCGGCCCGACCGGCAGCGGCAAGACGACCACCGTGTATGCCGCGCTGTCGGAGATCAACACCGGGCTCGAGAAGATCATCACCATCGAGGACCCGGTCGAGTACGAACTGGCCGGCGTGCTGCAGATCCCGGTGAACGAGCGCAAGGGGCTGACCTTCGCGAAGGGGCTGCGCTCGATCCTGCGCCACGACCCGGACCGCATCCTGGTCGGCGAGATCCGCGATGCCGAGACGGCCGAGATCGCGGTGCAGTCGGCACTGACCGGCCACTCGGTCTTCACGACGGTGCACGCGAACAGCCTGACCGACATCATCGGCCGCTTCCGGCATTTCGGGCTCGACATGTTCGGCTTCATGTCGTCGCTGAACGGCGTGGTGGTGCAGCGGCTGATGCGCAAGCTGTGCGCCGACTGCGCGGCCTCGCGCCCGGCCACCGAGCGCGAGGCGCGCTGGCTGGGCGTGGCTCCCGACACCGAGGTGCCGGCGGCGGTGGGCTGCGCCGCGTGCCACGGCTCGGGCTACCGCGGCCGCTTCGTGATCTCGGAGGTTCATGTGATCGACGACGCGTTCCGCGACCACGTCACCGAGGGCTCGCCGCTGTCGGTGCTGAAGGGCCATGCCTATGCGGGCGGCACGCTGACGCTGGACCAGCAATCGGTGCGGCGCGTGAAGCGCCGCGAGACCACGATCGAGGAGGTGCGGCGTGTCGTCGGTGCGATCTGAAGGCGCGCAGGCCTGGCTGGGCCGGCGCTGCGTGGCGTGGCAGCTCGGGGACCAGCCGTGGCAATGGCAGCAGGTCGACGGGATCGAAGCCGGGTTGGAGGCTGTCGCGGCGGCGCTGAAGGCCGATGCCGCGGTTCGCCGACCGAAGGTGGCGCTGTGGCTGGCCGGCAGCTTGGCGCGGCCCTTCATCGTGCCGCCGGCACCCGGCTTGCGTCGCTGGACCGAAGCCCGGCGGCTGGCCGAGGCGCTGGCGCCCGACGAGACCGGCCTGGCCGGGCCGTGCGAGGTGTGGCTGGATGCCGCGCCACCGGGTCATGCGGTGCTGGGCGTCGCGATCGAGACGGCGACGCGCGATGCCATCGAGCGCGGGCTGGCGGCGCACGGCGTGCGGGCGACCTCGATGCGGCCGTGGTGGACGACGGCGGTCGCGCGGGCGCTGGACGGGCAGGCGGCGTTGTCGCGCATCGTCGTCGCGGAACCGGAGAGCCTGGTGGTGCTGGCCGGCCGTGATGGGGTGTTCAGCGCCGCGGCCACCTGCGCGCCGCTGCCGCCGCCGGAGCGCGCGGCGGCCTGGCTGCAGCGCACGGTGCTGAGCCTGGGCATTGCCGATGGCGAGGGCGTGCGGGTCGGCCTGTCGTCGGGGTCGGGGTTGACGGATGCCGTGATGGAGCCGTGGGCATGAAGCGGATCGAGGTCGACTTCGTCCGGCGCCGACCGCCGCGACCGGCGCAGTGGGGGCTGGCGGTGCTGCTGCTGGTCGCCGCGCTCGCGCTGGTGGCCTGGGGCTGGGTGCTGAGGGGGGATGCAGCCGGCATGCGCGCGCAGATCCAGGCGTTGAACGAGCGCGCCGATGCCCTCGTTCAGCAGGCCTCGCGGCGCGCCGAGCCGCCGGTGCAGCCGCCGCCGTCGTACGCCGCCGATGCGCATGCGGCACTGCGACTGCAGCACATGCCGCTCGACGCAGCGCTGGCCTCGCTCGAAGCGGTCGGCACGGTCGGCGTGCTGCCGGTGTCGGTCGACGTCAACGCCGCCGATGCGATGGTGCGGGTGCAGGTCGAGTTCTCGACCTACGAGGCGTTGCTGAAGTACCTGGACGACCTCAATGCCGGCGAGCCGAGCGAGCGCTGGAGCTTGGCGACGGCGCAAGGCATGGCGCAGGGAGCGAGTGGGCGACCGATGGCGTTGATCGTGTCGCGATGGAGGACTTCAGAGTGAATCAACAAGGAGGAAATGCAATGCTGAAGAATCTGGGAATGCGGAACCTGTTGTCGTGTGCGCTGCTGTTCGGTGCAACGAATGTCATGGCGACAAGCATCGTCAAAGGGCAGGTCGAATTCATCCGCACCCATGACGCCACGGCGCACCCGGCGTGGGCGCCGCCTCGGTTCTGGTTCACACTGAAGGGTGTCACGCAGGCGGGTACGTGCCCGAAGTGGGTGTCGGGCACGGTCATGTTCGTCGCCAACGACAAGCAGGCCTTGATCACCGTGATGACCGCGCAGGCGACAGGGCAGGAAATTGCCGTTGCCTTCGATGACACGGGACTCACGAACGGAAACTGTACGGCGCAGTACCTGACGATCGGCAATCCGGCTCCGGTCAATTGATTCCGAGCTGCGATGGCCGTCAGAACTGGTAGCGCCCCGAGAACCCCGCCATCCAGTTGCGCCCCGGCGCCGGCTCGAAATAGCGCGCATTGCCTTCATTGACGATCACCGAGCCCGCATAGCGCCGGTCGAACAGGTTGTCGCCGCGCACGAAGGTGTCGAGCCGCCAGGTGCCGCTCGCCAGCACATGCCCGATGCTCGCACCCACCACGGCCTGCCCGGCGGCCGCATCCGAATTCAGGTCGTTGACGAACACCCGGCCCAGCGCCCGCAGATCGACCGATGCGCGCCAGCCCTGCGGCGGGGCCCACGCGAGGCTCGCCTGCAGGCTGCGGCTCGCGATGCCCGGCATGCGCTGGCCCGACGCGATCTGCACGTTCGGCGCCGCGCACGGCGTCGCGGTGCAGGTCATGAACGCATCGCGGTAGCGCGCATCGAGCCAGGTCGCCGCGGCCTGCGCCTTCCACGGCTCGGGCAATGACGCGGTCCAGCCGAGCTCCAGCCCGTTGCGCCGCGTGCTGCCGGCGTTCTGGAAGGTCGAGCGGCCGCCGGTGTTGGTCAGCGTGACGATCTCGTCCGACGTGCGGGTCTGGAACACCGCGGCGTTCAGCTCGCCGAGCTCGTCCAGCCGCGACTTGACGCCCAATTCCAGGCTGCGGCTGGTGGCCGGCTGCAGTGCGAAGTTCAAGCCCGTCGCGCCGTTCGGCCGGTAGCCCAGTTCGTTCAGCGTCGGCGTCTCGAAGCCCTTGCCGAGCGTCGCGTACAGGTGCAGCGACGGGCTCGCGGCCCACAGCACGCCGAGCACCGGCAGCGTCGCGCGGTAGTCGGCGCGGCCGCTGTCGTCCGGGTTCGCGCCGGCGATGTAGTTGTCGTGCGATTCGAAGCGCACGCGGCTGTGCCGCAGGCCCGCATTCACCGTCCAGTCGGTGGCGGGTTGCCACGAGGCCTGCACGTAGGGATCGAGGTTGCTCGCGAAGTTGGTCTCGTCGCGCCGCAGGCTGCCGCGCTGGCCGCGCTGCGGCGTGGCCGGGTCGCCGGTGAAATCGAGGTAGCCCTGGCGCAGCTCGCGCAGCCGGTCGCAGGCCACGCCGCCGACCAGCGTCAGCGGCTGGTCCGCCAGCTGCGTCTTCGTGGTCCAGCGCCAGTCGGTGCCGCTGTAGTCGCGCCGCAGGTCGATCACGCCGCCGGGGTGCAGCGCATTGGCCTGCGTCGCGACCGGGATCGACTGGAACTGCTCGGTGCGGCGATGCCCGCCGTACACCATCACCCGCAGCGCGTTGGCGGCCGACAGCCGACGGTCCATCACGATGCCGGCCTGCGTCTGCGACACCGTCTTGCGCGTGTCGAAGTCGGTCGCGACCGCATCCACGCCTTGCGGGTTCGCGTCGAACGCGGCGCGTGTCAGCCCGAGCGGGTCCTGCGCGAACGGCAGCGCGACGCTGTTCAGCACCACGCTCCAGCGCGTGTCTTCATCCGCTCGCCACACCAGCTTCGCGTTGCCGATGTCGCGCCGCGCGGCACTGTGATCGCGGTAGCCGTCGGTCTCGAAATGGCTCGCGCTCAGCAGGTAGCTGAGACGGCCTTCAGAACCCGACAGCTTGCTGCTGCTGCGCAGCGCGCCATCGCTGCCGCCGGCCATCCCGAAGCTCAGCGTCGGCCGGCCTTCGCCCTCTTCGGTGAAGATCTGCAGCACGCCGCCTGACGAGTTGCCGTACAGCGCCGAGAACGGCCCGCGCAGCACCTCGATGCGCTCGACCGAGTTCAGGTCGGCATTGCTGATCTGCCCCTGCCCGTCGGGCAGCGTCGCCGGGATGCCGTCGACGTACAGCCGCACGCCGCGGATGCCGAAGGTCGAGCGCGCGCCGAAGCCGCGCACCGAGATCTGCACGTCCTGCGCGTAGTTCTGCCGGTCGCGCGCCTGCAGGCCCGGCACGCCGGCGAGGCCGTCGGACAGGTTGACCTGCAGCCGGCCGTCGCGCAGCCGGTCGCCGTCGACCACATCGATCGACGCCGGGATGTCGAAACGCGGCGTCTCGGTGCGGGTGGCGGTCACGGTGACGGCGGGCAGCACCTGCTGCGCGAGCGCCGGTGCGGCGACGGCGGCCAGCATCAATGCAGGGAAGGGAATCCGATGATTCATGCGCGCAGGGTTGGCAAATGGTGTGCCGACGCTGCGCCGGGCCGAGCGCCGGGCCGCCCCAAGCCGGCCCGGATCCCCCCGGGGGATCGATTGATGTACCCATCAACCGAGGGGTCGTCCATCCTTCAGCCGAACACGATGGCCAGGCTGGTGAACAGCGCGGCCGCCAGCGTTGCCGCCAGCAGCCAGGGGCCCCTGCGCCAGCGCTTGCGTGGCGGCGGCGGTGGCGCGAGCTGGTCGTCGCCCATCAGCAGCCGCAGCGCCGCGCTCGAATCGAAGCGCCGCGACACCGACAGCAGCGCCATGTCGGGCGCGAACGATGCACGCGTCATCGACTGCGTGGTCGCGAAGCTCTGCGCGAGCGGCGTGAACGAGGTCATCGACACGCCCGGGCTCATCGCCGCGTCGGCATCGGCCTCGTCGTCCGCCGCACTCGACAGCCCGCTGCGCGCGGCCAGCAGGTCGGCCGCCAGCGCCTCGGCGCTCTGGTAGCGGTCGGCCGGCTGCTTGGCCAGCGTCTTCGCGACGATCAGGTCGAGCACCACCGGCACGTCCGGGTTCAGCCGGCTCGGGATCGCCGGCTCGGCATGGCCGATCGCATACATCAGCTGGTTCACGTCGGCGCCGTTGAACGGCGTGGTGCCGGTCAGCATCTCGTGCAGCACGACGCCGAGCGAGAAGATGTCGGCCCGGTGGTCGATGTCGTTGCCGGCGATCTGCTCCGGCGACATGTACTTCGGCGAGCCGAGGATGGTGCCGGTCTGCGTGATGACGTCCGACGTCGGGATGCGCGCGATGCCGAAATCCATCAGCTTCGCGTGCCGGCCGTGCACCAGCATGATGTTGGCCGGCTTGATGTCGCGGTGCACCACGCCCTTGGCATGCGCGACGCCGGCGCCCAGCGCCACCTGGCGCACGATGTCGACCGCCATCGCGAGCGACACCCGGCTGCTGGCGAGCCGGTCGCGCAGCTCCACGCCTTCGAGCAGCTCCATCGCCAGGTAGGCCCAGTCGCCGTCGCGGCCGACGTCGTACACCGTCACCAGGTTCGGGTGGTTCAGGCCGCCGGCGGCGCGGGCTTCCTGCTGGAAGCGCACCGCATGCTCGGCCGCGGCGTCTTCACCCATGTACAGCGTCTTCAGCGCGACCGGGCGGCCCAGCTGCTCATCGTGGGCGCGGTACACCACGCCCATCGCGCCGCGGCCGAGCTCCGACTGGATGCGGTAGCGGCCCAGCTGCGTCGGGATGCGCGGGTCGACGTGGGTGTGGATGATGGTGTCCGGAGAATTCATGGCTCAATTCCCGAGCCGGCGGCGCAGATCCTGCCAGAACCCCGACTTGCCCTGCTTGACGGGCTTGGCCGGTTTTGCGGCAGCGACGAAGCGGTGCTGGATCGTGATGCGTTCGCCCGGCGCGACCTGGACCTCGGTACTGTACGGCGGGAAGCCGGCCGCGGTCAGTTCCAGCGTGTGCGGGCCGCTCGCGAGCTCGATCTGGGCCAGCGGCGGTGTGCGGCCCTTGTGCTCGCCGTCGACCGACACCTCGGCCGGCGGCTTCACGTCGAACACGATGGTCGCGCCCTGGGTGGCTTCGCGCCATTCGTCCAACCCGTAGCGCACCGCGATGCCGCCGCCGATCAGCAGCGCGCTGCCGATGATGCCGCCCAGCAGCAGCCGGCGCTGGTACTGCAGGCTCGCCTGCGGGTTGATCGCGAACAGCTCGTGCGTGCGCACCTGGTCGTCGATGGAGGTGCCGGCCAGCTCGAGCCGGCGCGCGGCGCCCGGCGAATTGACGTCGAGCGCATCGCGGAAGCTGCGGGTGGCCAGCATGCGGCCGGGTTTCGCGAAGGTGGCGATGGCCGCCGCGGTGCTCAGGCCGTCGCCCATCAGCGCCGGCCCGCCCTGCGCGTCGGTCACCAGCTTGACGGCGCCGTGGTTCAGGCCGACCACGCAGCGCCGGCTGCGGCTCTTGCGCGCGAGGCGCTGCGCGACATCGAAGGCCACCAGCGGATCGGCGGTGATCACGATCGCGATGCCGTCGCGGGCGTCGAGCACGATGCGCTCGCTGGCTGGAACCGCGTCCAGCGCCGCCGCGGCTCGCGCTTCCAGCCGGGCCTTCAGCGTCGCCTGCTCGGCCACCGGCGCGCTGCCGAACTCCCGGATGCGGGCGAACACGACGCTCGCAGGCTTCGCGGTCGGGACTCGGTTCTCTTCGGGCATCGGAGGGGCAGGTGGGGGCGGAGGGGGGAACGCGATCAGAAACGCGATTGGAAACGCATTTGAGCCTACCACCGAGCACCGTCCGATGGCGGGATGCAACCGGTTGTGCCATACGTCACGCCGATGGCCGCGCTGGCTTCAGGGCTCGACGACCACCTGCACCAGCGCGCTGTTGAACCGCGAGATGCCGTACTCGATCGGCCGGCCGTCCGCGTCGACGTAGACGCTCTCGACATACAGGATCGGCGTCGCCGGCGCCTGTTTCAGCTGGCGCGCGACCGCCCGCTCCGGCAGCTTCGCGGTGACCCGGCCGAGGCGCCGCTCGAAGCTGTCGACGCCCAGCTGCGCCAGCGCCAGGTGGGTCTTGCCGAACTCGCGGTAGACCTGCGCGATGCCGGCGAAGCGCGGCAGCGGGAAGTACTGCGTGCAGACGCCGACCACCTTGTCGTCGACGACATCGAGCGAATCGACCTGCACCACGCGGCTGCCGGCCGGCAGCTCCAGCAGCGCCAGCACCTCGGCATCGGGCACGCGCTCGGCGTCGTGCGTCAGCCGGCTGCTGCCGACCCGGCGCGCCTTCGCGAGGCTGTGCGCGAAGCGGCTGCGCCGGCCGAGCGCATAGTCGATCGCCTCCTCGCGCACGAAGGTGCCGCGGCCGTGCAGCACCTCGACCAGGCCGCGCTCGGCCAGCGCCTTCACCGCCTGGCGCACCGTGTGGCGGTTGACGCCGAAGCGGCCGGCCAGCTCCAGCTCGTTGGCCAGCCGGCCGGTCACGCGCCCGCCGAGGATGTCGTCGGCCAGCGCCTTCTCGATCTGCAGCCAGATCGACACGCCTTGACGGCGCGACAGCGGCAGCGCGGCGCTCATGAAGCGATCACCTGACGCCCGCGCCGACGATCGCAAGCCGCCCGATGCTCACGGCCGCTCGCCGCGCGAGAGCCGCGCCTCGATCTGGTCGAGCACCGCGGGCAGCCCGGCCACGCTGTCGATCACGACGTGCGCGCCGGCCCGCGCCAGCGTCATCGCCGCCCGGCGCCGGTGCGCCTGCACCGCATCGGGCGCCAGCGCCTGCAGTTCCGGCAGCGTCAGCCCGGTCTCGTTGCCCGACAGCGCGAGCCCGACCGTCCACATGCCGGCCGCGAGGCCTTCCTCGATGCCCGGCACCGTGTCGTCGACCTTCACGCAGGCCGCCAGCTCGCCGACGCCGAGCTCGATCACGTTGGCCAGCGCCATCCACGGCCCGGGCCGGCCGCCCGGCTTCAGGTCGTCGGTGGCGACCGCATGGTCCAGCCGCAGCCCCTGCGCGGCGGCATGCGGCAGCAGCCGGTCCATCACGACGCGCGGGTACCCGGAGCACGAGCCGAGCTTCAGGCCGCGCGCGCGCAGGCCGTCGACCACCTCCAGCGCGCCGGGGATCAGCGTCGAGTACTGCGCGACGCGCTCCACCTGCAAGGGCATGAACGCGGCGTACAGCGCATCGACGTCGTCGCGGCCCATCGGGCGGTCGAAGCGCGCCTGCCAGCGGGCCGCGACGCCGGGTTGCCGGCCGAGCGCCTGGATGTGGTCCCACTTCGCGAGGCCCATCGGCACGCGGGCCTCGGCCAGCGTGATCGGGATGCCGAAGCCGGCGAAGGCGTCGATCAGCACCTGGGTCGGCGCGAACGAGCCGTGGTCGACCAGCGTGCCGGCCCAGTCGAAGATGACGGCCTGCAGCGGGCCCTGGTAGTGGCGGGTGTGGCGGTACGGGGCTGATTGAAGCATGGTCAGTCGGTCGGAAGTTGCAGGCCCATCTCGTCGAGCGCATGGCCGATCGCGTCGACCGCCTGCCCGATCTCGGCGCGGCCGATCGCGCCGATGCAGCCGACGCGGAAGGTCTCGACCGCCGTCAGCTTGCCCGGGTACAGCACGACGCCGCGCGCCTTCACGCGCTCGTAGAAATCGGCGAAGTTCCAGCGCGGCCCGGGCGGCGCCTGCACCGTGACGATGATCGGCGCCTGGATCGCGGCCGGCAGGAAGCTGCGCAGCCCGAGCTGCGCCAGCCCGGCCAGCAGCGCGTCGCAGTTGTCGCGGTAGCGGGCCAGGCGCGCCGGCTGGCCGCCTTCGGCATCGAACTGGTCGAGGGCAGCGGCCAGCGCGGCCAGCACGTGCGTCGGCGGCGTGTAGCGCCACTGGCCGGTCTTCTGCAGGTAGCGCCACTGGTCGTGCAGGTCGAGCGACAGCGAATGCGCGCGGCCCTCGGCCTGGGCCAGCGCGCTCTCGCGGGCGAGCACGTAGGCCATGCCGGGCACGCCCTCCAGGCACTTGTTGCTGCTGGCGATCACCGCGTCGAAGCGCAGCGTGCGGGCCGACAGCGGCAGCGCGCCGAAGCCGCTCATCGCATCGATCACCAGGCGCCGGCCGGCCCGCTCGACCACGTCGGCCACCGCCGGCAGCGGGTTCAGGATGCCGGTGCTGGTCTCGCATTGGATCACGCCGACGTGGGTGATCGCCGCATCGGCGGCGAGCGCGTCGGCCACGCGGGCCGGATCGACCGCGGCCGTCTCGCCGAAGTCCAGCACCTGCACCGCGCGGCCCATCACCGCGGTCAGCCGCGCCATGCGCTGGCCGTAGGCGCCGTTCGCCAGCACCAGCAGCTTGCCGTCGCGCGGCAGCAGCGTGCCGATCGTGGCCTCGACGGCGAAGGTCCCCGAGCCCTGCAGCGGCACGCAGACGAAATCGCCGCCACCGTCGATCAGTGCAAGCAGCCGGCGGCAGACGTCGGCGGTCAGCGCGTTGAAGCGAGCGTCCCACGAGCCCCAGTCGGTCAGCATCGCCATCTTGGTGGCGAGGCTGGTGGTCAGCGGGCCGGGGGTCAGCAGCAAGGGTTCACGCATCATCGGGACATCCGGGATTGGAAAGGGCATCAGGCGCGCCAGGCCTGCGAGCGCCGCCCGAGCCAGGCGGCCAGCGCATTGACCAGCAAGGTCGCGGCGAGCGAGCTGGCGACGATCAGCGTCGCCATCGCGGCGGCGGCCGCGGTATCGCCGGCATCGTCCATGCCGAGCACCGCGATCGACGCCAGCGTGGTGTCGGGCGTGTACAGGAACACCACCGCGCTGACCGTCGTCATGCTGGAGACGAACAGGTAGCGCGCGACGTCGAGCAGCGCCGGCAGGCTGATCGGCAGCGTCACGCGCAGGCAGGCGGTCCACCACGGCCGCTTCAGGCTGCGCGCGACGGCTTCGATCTCGCCGTCGACCTGGCGCAGCGCGGTCACCATCGTCAGGTGGGCCGTTGTGTAGAAGTGCATGACGCCGGCCGCGACCAGGATCGCGAGGCTGCCGTACAGCGAATGCAGCGGGTTCCCCGGCGCGTTGAAGAAGAAGATGTAGCCGAGGCCCAGCACCAGGCCAGGCACCGCCATCGGCAGCAGCACCAGCGCGCGGATCAGTGCGGCCGGCACGCGCGGCGCCGGCGTCTTCAGCGTCAGGTAGGCGGTCGTGAACACCAGCAGCGTGCCGGCCAGCGCGGTCAGCGTGGCCACCGCGAGGCTGTTGCGGAACGCGCCCCAGCCGCCGCCGTCGACATGGTCGAAGTCGAAGTGGGCGAGCGTCGGCGCGAGCTTGTACGGCCACAGCTGGATCAGCGATGCGGCGATCGCGGTGCCCAGCAGTGCCAGCAGGAACACCGACACCGCGGCGCACACCGCGCCGAGCGCGCCGTCGCGCAGCCGGTTGCGGCCGGGCCGGTAGGCGACCGAGCGGCCGCTCATCGCCGCGCCCTGGCGGCGCGCGAGCCGGCGCTCGACCGCGAAGCTCAGCAGCGCCGGCAGCAGCAGGATCAACCCGATCACCGCGCCCTTGTTGAAGTCCTGCTGGCCGATCACCTGCTTGTAGGCTTCGAGCGCCAGCACCTGGGTCTGGCCGCCGATCACCTTCGGCACACCGAAATCGGTGACCACCAGCGTGAACACCACCATGCCGGCCGACGCCAGGCCGTAGCGCGCGTTCGGCAGCGTGATCGTCAGAAAGCGCCGCAGCTTGCCGGCGCCCAGCGATTCGGCCGCCTCGTACAGCCGCGCGTCGGCCACCGCGAGCGCGGTCGCCAGCACCAGCAGTGCATGCGGGAAGGTGTAGAAGACCTCGCCCATCACGATGCCGATCGGGCCGTAGATCGACGCGCCGAACAGCCACGACTTCAGCAGCCCCTGGTTGCCGAACAGGTAGACCAGCGAGATCGCCGGCATCAGCGACGGCGCGAGCAGCGGGCTCAGCGCGACCAGCCGCCAGAGCGGCCGGCCCCACAGCCGCGAGCGCGTCAGCGCGAACGCGAAGGCCAGCGCCAGCGGCAGCACGATCGCGGTGGTGGCGAGCGCGATCAGCACGCTGTTCGACAACGCGCTGCGCAGCCGCGCCTCGCCGAGCAGCGCGCGCAATGGCGCGAGGCCGGTGAAGCGGCCGTCCGGCGCCTGCACCGCCTTCACGAGGATCGCGGCGAGCGGCGCGGCCAGGAACACCAGCAGCACGCCGGCCAGCAGCCACACCAGCGCGGCGGCGGCATGCTCGTCGGCGCTGCGCTGCAGGCGCGGCCGGGTCCACGGCAGGGCGATCACGGCGCCGGGGTCTCGAACGAACTCTCGAACAAGCGCAGCCGCTCGGCCTGCAAGGTCACCGGCACGCGCTGGCCGGGCACCAGCGCCGCGAAGCCGGCATCGTTCGGGCCGACGTCGGCCAGGATCTCGATCTCGCGCGCGGCGCACAGCGACAGGCTGGCGCGCCGCAGCCCGCCCATGAAGTCGACCCGGTCGACGCTGGCCATCAGCGTGTTCGCACCCGGCACCCAGTGCGGCTGCACGCGCACGTCTTCCGGCCGGCAGAACAGCGTCGCGCTCGACAGCCCCGGCGCGATCGTGTCGTCGCAGGCGATGCGCACGCCACCGAGCTGGAACAGGCCCTGCGCATCGCGCTGCACCGGCAGCCAGTTGGCGCGGCCGACGAAATCGGCGACGAAGCGGCTGGCCGGCTGGCGGTACACCTGCTCGGGCGTGCCGACCTGCTCGATGCGGCCCTGGTTCATCACCGCGATGGTGTCGGCGAGCGCCAGCGCTTCTTCCTGGTCGTGCGTGACCATCACGGTGGTGACGCCGAGCTTGCGCTGCAGGCTGCGCAGCTCGCGGCGCAGGTGCTCGCGCACCTGGGCATCGAGCGCCGACAGCGGCTCGTCGAGCAGCAGCAGGCTGGGCGAGGTGGCGAGCGCGCGGGCCAGCGCGACGCGCTGCTGCTGGCCGCCCGACAACTGCGCGGGGTAGCGCGCCGCGACGCCGGCCAGCCCGACCAGGTCGAGCAGCTCCTGCACGCGGCGCGCACGGGCCGCGCGGTCGGTGCGTAGCCCGTAGCCGATGTTGGCCGCGACATCGAGGTTCGGGAACAGCGCGTACGACTGGAACACGATGCCGTAGTGGCGCGCGGCCGGCGGCAGGTGGCCGATGTCGCGCCCGTCGAGCCACAGCGTGCCGGCGTCCTGCGCTTCGAGGCCGGCCAGGATGCGCAGCAGCGTCGTCTTGCCGCAGCCGGACGGGCCGAGCAGGCAGACGAACTCGCCGCGGCGCACCGCGAGGTCGATCTGCTGCAGCGCGGTGAAGGCGCCGAAGCGCTTGCCGATGCCGTCCACCCGCAGCCAGCCGGCCTCGGCGGGCGCCGCGGCCGGCGCATCGACCAGCGCCGGCCCGATGTGGAAGGCCTGCGGCTTCATGCGTGCACCCGCAGCAGCGCCGCGACGCGCGGCAGGAAATGCGCGATCGGCGGCGTCGCCAGCCCGACCACCTTGGCGGCATCGTCATGGCGGCGCAGCCGGATCGCGCGCTCCGCCTGACGGTGGCTTTCGAAGGCGGCGACCTGCCGCGGGGTCATCGTGCCGCCCTGCAGCGCCAGGCTGTGGCGCGACGCGTCGGACAACGCGTCCTCGTAGCCCGGCTCGATCGCGCACAGGTATCGCTTGGCTTCCACATGCAGCCCGATCGGCTCGACCACGTCGGCCGGCAGCCACGGCCGCAGGAACGGCAGCACGCGGTGCTGGTGCAGGTCGTCGATGCCGCGCGCCAGCGCGTCGTCGCGCTGCGCGCTCAGCAGGTGGCCCAGGTCGTGCAGCAGGCAGGCGACGACGAGCGCATCGTCGCCGCCCTGCTGCTCGGCGGCCCAGGCGCACTGCAGTGCGTGCTCGGCTTGGCTGATGGCCTCGCCGCCGTACAGCGACGAGCCTTCGCGGGCGAACAGCGATTCGATCGCGGCGGGCGTCAGCACACCGAGGTCACTTCTTCGGTTCGGACTTGCCGTCGTAGCGGCGCGTCCATTCGGCGAGGATGCGCTCGCGGTTCGCGGCCGACCACTTCAGGTCCTGCTGGATCAGCAGCTGTTCGTAGTTGGCCGGAATCAGCGGGTTCGGTTTCGCGACGCCGGGGTAGGCGACGATCGCGAAGTTCTTCTCGTACAGCTCGTTGGCGCCCTTCGACGCCGACCAGTCGGCCAGGCGGCGCGCGGCCTCGAGGTTCTTGGTGCCCTGCATCAGCGCGGTGGCCTCGACGTCCCAGCCCAGGCCGTCCTTCGGGAACACCAGGTCGATCGGCGCGCCTTCTTCCTTCAGCTTGGCGGCGCGGTATTCGAATGCGATGCCGATCGGGAACTCGCCGGCCGCGGCCTGCTTGCACGGCTTGGAGCCGGAGTGGGTGTACTGCGCGATGTTGTCGTGCAGCCGGTCCATGTAGGCCCAGCCGTCCTTCTCGCCGTACATCTTCAGCCAGGCCGTCACGTCGAAGTAGCCGGTGCCGCTGGAGGCCGGGTTGGGCATCACGACCTTGCCGCGGTACTCCGGCTTCAGCAGGTCCTTCCAAGTCTCGGGCTTCTTCAGGCCGATCTTCGCGGCCTCGACGGTGTTGAAGCAGATCGCGGCGCCCCACACGTCCATGCCGACCCAGCTCGGCACCTTGGCATTGTCGACGTACACCTTGCTCAGCTTCTCGACGCCCTTCGGCGCATAGGGCTGCAGCATGCCTTCCTTCTCCAGCACCAGCAGCGAGCTGGCGGCGACGCCCATCACCACGTCGGCCTGCGGCGCGGCCTTCTCGGCCAGCAGGCGGGCGGTGATGATGCCGGTCGAATCGCGCACCCACTTGATCTTGACGCCGGGGGTCTCGGCTTCGAACTGCGCCTGGTAGGCCTTGATCTGGTCGGCCTCGAGCGCGGTGTAGACGGTCAGCGTGGTGTCGGCATGGGCCAGGCCTGCGGCGAGCAGGGCCAGCGCGGCCAGCGGGTGGGCGAAGCGGTGAGCGTGCATGGGAACTCCGGGGTGGACAACGCGGCCCACTGTAGGAATCGCCCGTGACGTCGTCGTGACGTCTAGATGACCGGTTCAGGTCCGCGTCAGCGCGGACAGGATCGCGACGGTGCAGCGGCTCGCGACATCGTCGATGAAGCGCTGGAAGTCGACGTGCGCGCTGTCGTCGGCGCGGTCCGAGATGCAGCGCAGCACCGCGAACGGCACGCCGAAATCGTGGCAGACCTGGGCCACCGCGGCGCCTTCCATCTCGACCGCGAGCGCGGCCGGGAACGCCTGCTGGAGTGCCGCCGCCTCGGACGCGCTGGCGACGAAGCGGTCGCCGCTGAGGACCAGGCCGGTGCGCAGTTGCGGATCGACGACGCCGAAGTCCGCCAGGTGATCGAGGTGCAGCCCGGCCAGCGCCGATGCCGCGGCGGCCTGCAGCGCGGCCGACAAGGCAGCATCGGCTGCGAAGCGGGCCTGGCCGTACAGCGGCACCTCGTAGCGCGGGAACAGCGGCGAGGCATCCATGTCGTGCTGCACCAGCCCGTCGGCGACGACGACGTCGCCGACGCGCGCCGGCCCCAGGCCACCGGCCACGCCGGTGAAGACGATGCGGTCGACCTCGAAGCCGCCGGAGAGCAGCAGCGTGGCCGTGGTGGCGGCGGCCACCTTGCCGATGCCCGACAGCACCAGCACCGCGTCGTGCGCGCCGAGCTGGCCGAGCCAGAACTCGCGGCCGGCGCGCTGCTGGCAAGCTGCGCCGGACAAGCGATGCTGCAAGCCGTGCAGCTCCTGCGCCATGGCGCTGACGATCGCGATTCGTGACATGTTGTCATGATGCCTGCACAGCCGGGCACACTACGCACCGGACATGGCGTACCCTGCGTCGCCATGCGCTCACTGGGCAGAGCAGTAGAACCACTCATGAGCTTGGCACACGAATTGACGTCTTCATCCTCTACCGGCGGCCGATGCCGTCTCGTTGCGCGGCGCCTGCTGGCGCCCTGGCTGTGCGCTGCCGGCCTCGGCGGGGCGACGGCGGCGCTGGCCCAGTCGCCAGCCTGCGACCAGTTCAAGGACACGGTCGCCACGCGCATTCCGGCCGACGCGCTCGGCACGCTGCAAACGGTGCCGGCCGCGACGCCGGTGCCGCCGGGCGCCAAGGTGGTCGGCACCTGCGACGGCGGCGCCTTCAAGATCCTGCACTACCGGCGCGGGGTGACGCCGCCGGTGGCGGGCGCCGCCAGCGCGGCGAGCGCGGCCACGGCGGCCAGTGCGGTGAGCGCCGCACCGCGGGTGGCGGCGCGGGCCTCCGCGCCGTCCGCGGCGGCCCCGTCCGCGTCGACCCCGTCGACGGCCAGGCCCGAGCCCGCGAAGCCGCCGGAGCCGGTGAAGCCGGTCGCCCTGAAGCCCGTGCCGGTGATCCCGCCGCAGCCGGCGGCCAGCCCGGTGGCGGTCGCGCCGGTCGTACCACCCGCCGTCCCCGAGGCGCACGACGCCCGCGACGAGCCGCTGATGCGCGATCCCCCGCCGCCGCCGCCCGACGGCCCGGGCCTCATCGCGACCACGACCGATGCGCTGGTCGAGCACTGGCCCTGGACCCTGGCCGCCGTGCTGCTGCCGCTGCTGGCCTGGGGCTGGTCCTGGTTCTCGCACCGGCAGGTCTACGACGCGGCCGGCCTGCCGCGCGGCCCGAAGCTCTGAAGCGTCGGGCCGCCGGTTTTCAGCTCACCTCAGCTCAGCTGCGCCGGGTAGTCGGTGTAGCCCTTGGCGCCCGGCGTGTAGAAGGTCGAGAAGTCCGGCGCCGTCAGCGCCGCGTCCTTCTTCATGCGCTCGACCAGGTCCGGGTTCGAGATGAACGGCCGGCCGTAGCCGATCAGGTCGGCCTGTCCGGCCTGCAGGGCCTTCTCGCCGGTCGCGCGGTCGAAGCCGCCGGCCAGGATGAACGGGCCCTTGAAGGCTTCGCGCAGCGCGGCCTTGGTGGCGGCCGGAATGGGCGGCGCGCCCATCGCCGAATGGTCGAGCTCGTGCACGTACAGCAGGCCGATGGCCGACAGCTCCTTCACCAGCGCGACGTACTGTTCGTCGACGCCGTCGAACGGGCCGGTCGCGTTGAACACGCCGTGCGGCGACACCCGGATGCCGACCTTGCCGGCGCCGATGCGGGCCGCCACCGCGCGCACCACCTCGAGCGCGAAGCGGTTGCGACCGGCGGCGCTGCCGCCGTAGCCGTCGGTGCGCTGGTTGACGTTGCCGTTCAGGAACTGCTCGATCAGGTAGCCGTTCGCGCCGTGCAGCTCGACGCCGTCGAAGCCGGCCTCGATCGCGAGCTGGGCCGAGGCCGCGAACTCGGCGACCGCGTGGTCGATGTCGGCCTGCGTCATCGCGCGCGGCGCGCTGTGCGGCTGCATGCCCTTCGCATCGGTGTGGATCTCGCCGGGCAGCACGGTGGCGGTCGGGCCGACCACTTCAGCGCCGGCCGGCATGTTGACGAGGTTGCCGACCCGGCCGGTGTGCATCAGCTGGATCACGATCTTGCCGCCCTTGGCATGCACCGCATCGGTCACCTGCTTCCAGCCGGCGGCATGGGCGGCGTTGTAGAGGCCCGGCATGCGGACGTAGCCCAGGCCGTTCGGCGACGGCGAGGTGCCTTCGGTGATGATCAGCCCGGCGCCGGCGCGCTGCGCGTAGTAATCGGCCATCTGCGCGTTCGGCGTGTTGGCCTCGGTCGCACGGTTGCGGGTCATCGGCGACATCACGACGCGGTTGCGCAGCGACAGCGAACGGAGGGTGGTCGGGTCGAAAAGCATGGGGCTGTCCTTGGAGATCTGGCTGAACTGATCCGGCATTTGTCCGGAAAGGTCGGGCATCGTAGGACCGACGCCATCTGGCTGTCGGTTGTTGTCAGGAGGCCTTTTCCAGATCGGGCCATTCGCGCGGCCGATGCATGCCATTGCCATCTGGAGTAGATGGCAGGGCACGGCGGCCGGGAATCACGCGCCGGCGGTGCGGGGCAGCTGGTACGCGACCGCCTGCCGCCGGCGCTGCTCGTACAGCGCGATCAGGCCGGGCCGGTCGAGGGCGGCTTCGGCGGCCGGCCACACGCCTTGCGCCGCCAGCGCCGCGTGGTGCAGCCGCAGCGCGTCCAGCAGCCAGTCGGCGCGTGCCAGCGTCGTCGGCGTGCAGGTCCGGCCCTTCAGGTCGTCGTCCAGGTCGGTGGCATGCGAGCGCCAGCCTTCGCGCAGGTACAGGTCGGACAAGCTGCCGGCGAGCGCGGCGCGCCACCCGGCGCAGATCCCGTCCAGCCACTGCAGCACCGTCGCCGTCGCGCCGTCGGCGGCCAGCAGGCTGCGCAGGCGCTGGTACGCCTCCAGCGCGATCGACTTTTCGAGGCGGAACGCGCGCAGCGCGGCGTCCGCCCCGTGCTCGCGCTCCAGCCGCAGCAGCACGCCGAACACATGGCGCGATTCGATGCGCTCGGCCAGGTGGTGCTGCGGCGCGCTCAGCCCGCTGCCGGCGCTGTTGAAATGCCGCAGCGGGTCGAAGCGATACAGGTAGCCGTAGTCGAACAGCCAGACCTGCTGCGCGTCCCGCAGCACGTTGCCGGGACAGAAATCCCATTCGAAGAAGCCGGCGCGCAGCAGCGCCAGGCCGGTGTCGAACAGCTGGCGCAGGCCGGCCTCGTCCCAGTCGTTCACCGGGGTGCCGGCGATCCACGGCGACACGATGAGGCCCTGCTTCAGCGACGCGTAGACGGTCGGGCTCAGGCCGGCGCGCTGCAATGACGGCAGCGCGGCCATCTCAGCGCGCCGCTGCACCTCGTTCAGGAACGAGGTCTGGCCGTCGACGCCCTGCACCTTGCAGACGGCGCGGGCGCGCTTGACGGCCCAGTCGCGGCCGCCGGCCTGCACGCGGAAGACCTCGGCGGTCAGGCCGCTGTCGTGCAGTTCGCGCACGGCGGGGTGGCGGGCGTCGAGGCGCATCAGTTCGTCGGGGGGCAGCGGGCACATGGCGGCATTGCCGACCACGAGGTCGCGGCCGGAGGCGACCCAGTCGAGCTGGTGCTGGCGACGCAGGTGTTCGATGTCGGTGGGGGCGGCGGTGGGCGAGGTCGTCATGGCGGGCCGGATTCTGCCGGGTGCGACGCTATAGTCAACGCGCCCTGTTCTCCACGACCCGATGCCGAAACCTGTTCCCGAACGTTCGCGACTCACGCTGGCCGATGTGGCCGCGAGCCTGGGCGTGAGCCGCACCACGGTGTCGAACGCGTTCAACCGGCCGGAGCAGTTGTCGAAGGACCTGCGTGACTCCATCCTCGCCCGCTCGCGCGAGCTCGGCTACTACGGCCCCGACATGATGGCCCGCGCGCTGCGGCGGCGCGAGCTGCGCGAGGTCGCGGTGGTGTTCCACCACGACCTGCGCTATGCCTTCGGCGACGAGCTGAGCCTCGACTTCCTGCGCGGCGTCACCCGCCAGCTCGACCTGCGCGGGCTGAGCCTGCAGCTGATCCCGAAGCTCGGCCGCCAGCTGTTGCTGCAGGCGGCGTTCCAGACCACCGCCGACGCGCTGATCGTGCATGCCGAGATCGGCCCCGAGGTGGTGCCGCAGGTGCAGGCGGCGCACAAGCCGATCGTGCTGGTCGACACGCAGGTGCCGGGCACGCCGTCGGTCTGCCTGGACGACCGGCAGGGCGCGGCGCTCGCGATGGGCCATGCGCTGGCCACGCGGCCCGATGCGGTGCTGGTGATCACGTTCCCGCTCGAAGACGCCGAGCGCGCGCGGGCGCTCGGGCCCGATCCGGCGCGCAGCCCGTTCGTCACGTCGGAGCGCCTGAGCGGCTATGCGCAGGCGGTGCGTGCGCATGGCTTCGACGAGCGGTGCGTGGTCTGGGCGCCGGTCGACGACAGCGAGCCCGAGGCCGCGGCCGCGCAGGCGGCGCAGGCGATGCGCGAGCGGCTCGCGCCGTACCGGCGGATCGCGCTGGTGGCGATGAGCGATCGCATGGCGCTCGCGGCGCGCAGCGTGGTCGTCGACTGGCCGGGCACGACGCTGGTCGCGGCCGTCGGCTTCGACGACATCGCGGCCGCGCGCGCGGCCGGCCTGACGACGATCCGGCAGAACGCGATCGCGAAGGGTGAGACCGCGGTGCGCATCGTGCTGGATGGGGAGGAGTCGGTGCTGCTGCCGCTGGAGCTGATTGTTCGCGACACGTAGCGGGTCTGGCGCCAGTCCGCGAGGCGTCGGAACCATCGGTCTGGCGACGTCACTCACCTTCGTGGTCAACGAGGGGGATGTCGATGTATGAAGTGGGCGTGAAGAGATTGCAGGTCGCGCCCGACAAGCAGGGCTTGCAAGAAGAGGCCCTGTTTGAGGCGCTGAAGAGCCTCGACACGTCGCGGGCACCGCACAAGGTCTGCCGGGAACTCGAAAGACTCCGTCCCGACACTTGGGAGCTGTCGAAGGCCTCAGTGCAGTGGTCGATCGGTGCCTTCCTCAGAGTCAAGGACGGCGGACCGGACACGCTGATCGCGATGATCAACAAGTTCAAAGTTCAACGTCTTCACGTCGGAAAGAATCGAAACGTCGAAGTCCTTGCTGCGGTGCTTGAGGCGTGTCCGTCCCTGCGGGATCTCCGTCTGAGCGAAATGCGTGTCCATGATGCCGAAGCGGGAAAGCTCGCATCGGCCCTGGTCCGCTGCGGGCACGTGTCCAGGTTGGACTTGAAGCTTTGCAAATTGTCGATCGAGGCTTGGGGGCATGTCGCCGACGCGCTTGACGACATGCATGGACTCGAACGCCTTCATGTTCAAACCGAAGCGGGGAAGTGGCTGAACTCGCTGGGCTCTGCCATTGGGCGCAGTTCATCGCTGACGTCGCTCGCACTCTCTTTTTCGAAACTCACCTGTGTGCAGGCGCAGTCGTTCGGCGAAGTCATGGGGGGCAACCGCTCACTGACGAGTCTGGTGTTTGAGGTCGAGGCGGAATGCGTCGTGGCTGAATCTTTCCTGAAGGGGCTCGTCGCTCCTGCGGCGCACCTTCCAGGCGGTCCATTGCCGCGGCTTGGCAGGCTGAGCCTGGCGGCCCACCGTCCCAAGGCAAGCGTGGCCATGGGGTTTGACGAGGAGTGGTTCAGCAGGAAGTTTTGTGATCTTCTGGTACGGCAAATCGAGACCAGGAGTGCATTGGAGTTCGTTCGCGTCGAGCCCGGCATCTACGTTGATCAAGGCGGATCGCGACTCCTCAGCGAGGCGCTCAGGAAGAACTTGGTGGAGTTCGACATCAAGGTCAGAAAGCAATCGCATCGGAATTGCAAGGACCTGAGGAAATCGCTCCGCGGCCATTTGGCACTGCGAAAGCATATGAGTGTGGCTGCGCCGTTCACAGCGCTGAAGGCTGCGGCGAGGGCGCTGTTGACCAGCATTCCGGTGCTGGGCGGCTCGTTGCCTGGAGATATCGCGGACCAGATCGTGCCGCTGATGGTGGGCGTGGGCGATGGCTCGTTGCGTCAACGATGGGCTCGCCATGGTTGGATCCAGGTGAACAAGGCTGCGTACAACGCCTCCGCCAAGGCGCGCAGCGAAGAATGCGTGCGCCTGCTCGTGAAGTCCAATGGGCGAGCACGTCGCAGCTGTTCGGTGGGCGAAGCGATGAGGCTGCAGTTCTCGGGGGTTCAGCTGCGTGACTCGGACCGTGCTCGCTTGAGCAAGGCATTTCCTAAGGCGAAACAATTCGAGGCCACTCGACGAAAAGCGGGCCAAGCGCTTGTCTGCGAACACCTGGGATTGGCAAGGCACCTCTTGAAGCACCGCAACCTCGACGGCGCTCTGTTCGCCTTGGAAACCGTGAAAAGGCTTGTCAAGGCTTGCCGGCTTGAAGAACCGTGGGAGTTGGAAGTCCTCAAGATCAGGATCGCGCTGAGGCGATGAGCTGACGGCGTCCCATTGACTACAGCCGCTGACAGGGCCACGGTCCAGCCGCGGTGGAAGGCACGTTCCATTGGGGTTTTGCCCGACAAGATTCAAGGGTAAACCCTCTCTTTCTCGATTCAGAGCGCTCGATACAGTAGCGCCCAACCTGCAGAGGCATCCTGTTTGTAGTCGAACTACAACGCTCATGCGGCCGTCCCGAACCCGATCCGCATGACCGACCTCGCCACCGCACCGCGCCGCGCGCCCGCCGCACTTTCGTCTTCCACCCACCGCCCGGCGGCCGATCCCGCCGCTTGGTGGCGCGGCGCCGTGATCTACCAGGTCTACCCGCGCAGCTTTGCCGACCACAACGGCGACGGCGTCGGCGACATCGCCGGCATCGTCGACCGCTTGCCGTACATCGCGAGCCTGGGCGTCGACGCGATCTGGGTCTCGCCGTTCTTCCGCTCGCCGATGAAGGACTTCGGCTACGACATCGCCGACTACCGCGACGTCGATCCGCTGTTCGGCACGCTGGCCGATTTCGACCGCCTGATCGCCCGCACCCACGAGCTCGGCCTGAAGCTGATGATCGACCAGGTGCTGTCGCACACCTCCGACCAGCACGAGTGGTTCCGCGAAAGCCGCGCGAGCCGCGACAACCCGAAGGCCGACTGGTATGTGTGGGCCGACCCGCGGCCCGACGGCACGCCGCCGAACAACTGGCTCAGCGTGTTCGGCGGGTCGGCCTGGCAGTGGGATTCGCGCCGGCGCCAGTACTACCTGCACAACTTCCTCGCGAGCCAGCCGGACCTGAACTTCCATTGCGCCGAGGTGCAGGACCAGCTGCTGGCCGACATCCGCTTCTGGCTGCAGCGCGGCGTCGACGGCTTCCGCTTCGACGCCTGCATCTTCCACTTCCACGACCGGCTGCTGCGCGACAACCCGCCGGCGGAAATGCGCGACACCCGCAGCGTCGGCGAGAGCAACCCGTACGGCATGCAGCGCCACCTGCACGACAAGACGCAGCCGGAGAACCTGGCCTTCCTGCAGCGCGTGCGCCGGCTGCTCGACGAGCACGGCGCGGCCAGCCTGGGCGAGATCGGCGACGACGATTCGCTGAAGACCATGGCCGACTACACCCGCGGCGGCGACAAGCTGCACATGGCCTACAGCTTCAACCTGCTGACCGCCGAGCGCAGCGCCGCCTACATCCGCCAGCAGGTCGAGGACCTGGAGGCACAGATGCACGACGGCTGGGCCAGCTGGTCGTTCGGCAACCACGACGTGCCGCGCGTGCTGACGCGCTGGGGCGGCCCCGGTGCGAGCCTGGCCTATGCGAAGGTCGTGACGGCGATGCTGGTGAGCCTGCGCGGCAGCGTCTGCTGGTGGCAGGGCGACGAGCTCGGGCTGACCGAGGCCGAGATTCCGTTCGAGCAGGTGCAGGACCCATACGGCCTCGCGTTCTGGCCGGAGTTCAAGGGCCGCGACGGCTGCCGCACGCCGATGCCGTGGGTGCATTCGCAGCCGCATGCCGGCTTCAGCCAGGGCCGCGCGGTGCAGCCGTGGTTGCCGGTGCCGCCGGAGCATGCGACGCGCGCGGTCGACGTCAACGAGCGCGATGTGGCCTCGCCGCTGAACTTCATGCGCCGGCTGCTCGCCTGGCGTCGGCAGCAACCGGCGCTGGTTGGCGGCGACATCCGCTTCATCGACGCGTCGGAGCCGGTGCTCGCATTGGTTCGTTCGCCGGAGGCCGGCGTCGCAGGCGCTTCACTGCTGTGCGTGTTCAACCTCGGCAGCGAGCCGGTCAGCGTGGATCTCGACGCGCCGGCCAGCACCGTCGTCGCGACGCAGCTCGATGCGACGCTGCAGGGCTCGCGCAGCGGACGGCGTTTCACGCTGCCGGCGCACGGGCTGTACTTCGGCGAACTCGCCGCCTGACCGGAAGCGCACATGGCCGACCTGCAACTGAAGTCGCTGCGCAAGGCGTTCGACGACGTGGTGATCCTGCCGGGGGTGGACCTGGCGGTGCGCGACGGGGAGTTCCTGGTGTTCGTGGGCCCGTCGGGGTGCGGCAAG